>ODAI010052657.1_pt1 | contig 68199 bp, 65 predicted proteins | sample 1539321 | NCBI WGS metagenome assembly ODAI01 (sample SAMN02144231, study PRJEB22623) | gut metagenome | biome: sheep rumen | host: Ovis aries | place: New Zealand
AGCATATTCCACCTGCATAAACCTGTCCGATCTGCCCTCTATCAGTTTTTTAAAGTCTTCCTCGATTTCGTGTTTTATTATGAAAATCACTTTTTCGAAGCCGGCCATCATTGCATCATAAATTGAAAAATCGATAATGGCTTCCCCGCCGCTACCGACAGGATCCATCTGCTTCAGTCCACCGTATCTCGAGCCCATTCCCGCTGCCATTATTACCAGTACGGGTTCTTTATTCATCAAGCATTCTCCTTTTCTGTCTGTTTCTTCTTTTTGCTTTCTTTTATGATAAAGCAAGCTGTTCAAAAAAGCAAGATGCCACATCTTACGACGTGGCACCTTGCTTATTGAAAGTGTTGTGATGAGAAAATTTCAAATTCATTATCGATTATATGATATCATTCAACCATGTAAAAAGCAAGTGCTTTTTGAAAAAATATTGCAACATTTTAACCCGCTGTCTATTCTTCGGTCTCTTCCTCTCCTAAAGGGCGCTCCGGCTGTGGCTCGAATTTATTAAGTGCATCCCTGACAATCCAAAAGGTTGTTTCCGGGAGCTCGTTCTGCTCATGTCTTGAAAGGTCCTTTGTTTCAATAGGCTTGTGAATAATCATTTTTGCATGATTGCCCTTGAAATAACCTTGGCTCTCAAAATAAGTATAGGTATTGCTGAGCGTAATCGGCACCACCGGAACACCGGCCTTTGTAGCCAGCTTCAGGCTGCCTTTTTTGAAGGCTCTCATCGGGTTTCCGTGAGAACGCGTACCCTCGGGAAAGACGAGAATCGAAAAACCGTTGTTCAAAAGCTCAACAGCTTCATTTATGGTTTTGAGCGCTTCTCTGGAATTTCCTCTTTCTAGGAAAAGGGTATGGAAATCAAGCATCCAGGCAGAATATCCCGGTATGTGCGATAAATCGGTCTTTGCCAAAAATCCGAACTGGAATTTATCGAGAACGGAATAGAGCACCGGAATATCGCCATAGCCCTGGTGATTTGCAACGAAAACAACAGGCCCTTTTTCCGGCAGGTTTTCATATCCCTCTACATCGACGGTTGCACCGAAAACCTTCATCAGATATCTCGCCCATTTTGTGCAGGCTGTTCTGATGATTTCCTGTTCCTTTGCATAATCGCCTTCTGCATGAGCCTTGCGGGCAGCAATCTGCTCGGGCTTTATAAGCAGCAGGGCTTTGTAAACCTTTATTACCGGAATAATGTTTTGGATTATCTTGAATTTCTTTTTCTCTTTGAGTTCAATCTCCATAAATCTCTACCTGTCTTTCAATATCTCTTTCAGTATCCTGATGTACTCTTTGGCATTATCGCTCAGCGCCGCATCTTCAATCTTTATGTAGCCTATGTGCATATTGTCTATTTCGTCGGAAATAGGGCGCGCTACGATGCGCTCGTCAACATAGCCCTTTGGCAATATTCCGCTTCCTGTGGAAACTGCGTCGGTGTTGGCGATGATGTTGTAAAGTGTGGCACGATCATTGATCTTGATCAGTCTGTCATATTCGTATATGTCGTTCATGCCCACTTCCTCCGCAAAGCCGAGAGGTGTGGCTTCGTCTTTCTCAAAAACCACGCAAGGGTACTGCCCGAGCTCTGCCAGGCTTACACTCTTTTGTGCGGCAAGAGGGTGGTGGCGATTAAAGAAGGCCTTCGGTCTTGCTTCTGCGATAGGGCGGAATTCAAGCCTTGCGTCTCTGAAGATGTGCTCGAGATACTTTTGTGTGATGTCGGAAAAGTAAAGTATGCCCAGCTCGCTTTTGCGCGTGGAAACGTCTTCGATGACCTGGCCCATGTCGCATTCCATGATTTTGAAATCGTATGCGTCGGTGGTCTGCTTCTTTACGAAGTGAACGAAGGCTTCCGTACAGAATGCATATCTTTGAAGCGAAATCGCAAAGCGCGGCTCTTCTTCTTTTCCTTTTGTTTTATAGTACTTTCGGATTTTCTTTTCCTGCTCGAGCAGAGGACGGATATTTGCTATGAACTCCTGACCTTCCTCGGTAACAGTAATTCCGCGGTTTGTGCGGCGGAAAATCATAATTCCCAGCTCTTCCTCGACCTCTTTAATTGCAGCCGAAACAGTGGACTGCGACATAAACAGGTTTTTTGCGGCCTGATTAATCGATCCACTGTTGTAAATCTCCATGATGTATCTGAGTTGTAATAGTGTCATAACTATCCTTTACGGTTCCTATTTGCGGCCGAGACCGAAGGTATCAAATACTCTCTTAAGCGTTCTTTCTGCAATTACGGAAGCTTTTTCGCGGCCCTCGTCAAGTGCGGTGATAAGCTCCTGCGACCGGCGGATTTCATTGAATCTCTCACGAATCGGACGAATTCCGTCGATGGAGATTTCCACCAAATCTTTTTTGAAATCGCCATAGCCCTTTCCTTCGTAAAGCTTTTCGATTTCCTCCATGCTCTTTCCGGAAAAGACGGAATAGATGGTCATGAGGTTTGCTACTCCCGGCTGGTTTTCAACATCATAGTGAACTCTTGCCAGTGAGTCTGTAGTGGCCTTCATGATGGATTTTTTGATCTTGCTGTCGTCGTCAAGCAGCGAAATGCGGCTGTGAGGATTCTCGGCAGACTTGCTCATCTTGGAGGTCGGATCGTCGAGAGCCATAATTCTGGCGCCTTCCTTCATGAAGCGGCCCTCCGGAACAACAAATACCTTTTTGTCAAAGCGGTTGTTTACTCTGATTGCGATGTCGCGAGTAAGCTCAATATGCTGCTTCTGGTCGTTTCCTACCGGCACGATATCGGAATCGTACAGCAGAATGTCTGCTGCCATCAAAAGAGGGTAGGAGAATATGCCCGTCGGTGCGGACTCCTTGCCCTTTGCTTTATCTTTAAACTGAGTCATTCTCGAGAGTTCACCTGTGTAGGAATTGCAAGTGAGTACCCAAGACAGTTCGGCATGCTGAGACACCTCGGACTGAACGAAGATGGTTGATCTTTTCGGATCAATCCCCACTGCCATATAGAGTGCCGCAATGTCAAGGATATGACTGCGGAGCTCTTTCGGATCCTGTGGCAGAGTAATTGAATGCATGTCTACTACACAGTAAACGCATTCCGCTTCGTCTTGCAACTCTACGAACTGTTTCAGCGCGCCAAGATAATTACCGATGTGTAAATTTCCTGTTGGCTGCACGCCTGAAAATACTCTTTTCATTTACTTTAGCTCCTTTTTTGTTTTTACTTAATAGCAATAGAATACTCTTTTTTTTCTTTTTTGTCAAAAGGCGAATCTGGGGACAGGCACCAAAGTGGAATTTTTTCTAATTTGGGGACAGGTTCGGTTTATTCCATTGATTTTTGTGGTATTTTGAAATATATTAAAATAGTAAAATTGCAAACATAACATATTGTGAAAGGAGCTATATATGGGAGACAAAGTCAGACTTGAGGTTCCCGGAAAGCTGGAATATATGCAGACCGTGCGCCTTACCGTGGGCGGGATCGCTTCGACCTGCGGCTTTGACGTTGAAAAGGTAAACGATATTCAGCTCGCTGTCGAAGACGCCATCAAATTCGTCGTTTGCCACGGTGGAGAAGGCTTTAGCGAGTCCTTTGATATCGAGGCAGAGCTTGAAAAAGACCGCCTGATTATCAGCGTTTCGGACTACTGCAGCAAGGGCAAAATCACAAAGGAGCACAGACTGTTCTGCATGCGCTGCCCTGAAGAAGGCGACATGGGGATTTTCGTAATCGAAAGTCTTATGGATTCATATAAACTGGAAGTTCGTGAAGATGGCAATAAAAAATTGATAATGGTGAAGAATAAATGACAGACAAAAGCTCTTTTGCGCTCTTTCGTCAGACAAAAGACATCGCTCTTCGCAATAAAATAGTCGAGGATAATCTCTATATGGTCGAGATTCTCATCCGAAAATACATGAACAAGGGTGTGGACTATGACGATCTTTACCAGGTTGGCGCCATGGCTCTGGTTAACGCCGTAGAACGATTCGATCCCGACAAAGGCTTTGAATTCTCCAGCTTTGCCACACCGACCATCCTCGGCGAAATACGCAAATACTTCCGCGACAAGGAATGGGCCATGAAGGTTCCGCGTCAGTACAAGGAACTTGCCACAATGATTCCGGAAGCGAAGGAAAAGCTTTTCGCCAAGCTCGGCAGAACACCTACTCCTACAGAGATTGCCACCCACATGGGCATACCTCTCGATGAGCTGCTTACAGCAATGGAGTCGGCAAAGGCTTACTCGGCGCAGTCTCTGAACGCAACGTTCGATGAGTCGGGCGATGAGGGAGAAGGTGCCGTACTCGAAAAGTTCTTGGCTGTGAAGGATAAAGGCTTTGAAAGTGTAGAGCTGACCGAAGTTATCCGAACAGTAATTGCCTCGATGTCCGAAAGGGAACGCAGGATATTTACAAAACGATATATTGAAAACATGACACAAAGCGATATTGCGGAGGAACTGGGTGTGTCTCAAATGACTATTTCCCGCATAGAAAAAGAAATTCGCCGCAAATTCGCAGACGAACTTCACAAATAAAAGGGTTTTCCAAGTTTGGAAAACCCTTTTTTTGTTGCACGTGTTGCGCTTGTTGCATTTGTTGCACTTGTTGCGCTATTGTGTTGGTTTTTGACCTGTCCCCAAATTAGAATTTTTTCCAATTTGGTGCCTGTCCCCAGATTAGCTTTCGGGTTCTTCGTCGTCCTCGCGGATGGCCTTTGCCATTGCAACGATTGCGGCGTCGTCCTCAACCTTCATGATCTTTACGCCCTGAGTTGCTCTGCCGAGGCGAGAAACCTCGGAAGCGTTGATTCTGATAATAATGCCGTCTGAATTGATTAGCAGAACATCATCATCCTCCGCTACAACCATAGCACCGATCAGCTCTCCTGTCTTTTTGAACTTTGCCTTGTCGTAAGTCAGAAGACCCTTTCCGCCTCTTACCTGAATCTTGTACTCAGTTACAGGGGTTCTCTTTCCAAAGCCGTTCTTTGTTACAACCAGCAGCTCTTCGCCCGGCTGAACGAGCTCCATTGAAACGACTTCATCATCGTCTTCAAGCTTGATTGCACGAACACCGCCTGCGATACGTCCCATAGGGCGTACATCTTCTTCGGAGAAGGAGATACACTTACCGTTCTTTGTAACGATTATGATTGTATCGGTACCGGAGGTCTGCTTTACATCAACCAGCTCGTCATCTTCCTTGAGAGAAATCGCAATCAGACCGGTCTTTCTGTTCGTATTGAACTCGGAAATTGCAGTCTTTTTGATTGTACCGTTCTTTGTAACGAGAATCAGATATTTATCTTCATTTGCCTGCGGTACCGAAAGCACTGCAGTAATCCTTTCACGCTGCATCAGTGAGAGGAAGTTTACAGCAGGCGTTCCCTTTGCTGTTCTGGTCGCCTCCGGAATCTCGTAAGCCTTTATGCGATGCGCTTTTCCTGTGTTGGTATAGAAAATCAGATCGTCATGTGTCGATGTGATAATCAGATTGCGCACGAAATCGTTTTCTCTGGTGGTGAGGCCCGTAATGCCCTTGCCGCCTCTGCGCTGAGTTCTGTAGGTATCTGCAGGAACTCTCTTTATATATCCGAGATGGGTGAGGGTAACGGCAACCTTTTGCTCTTCAACGAGGTCTGCCTCGTCAAAGTCGTCCTCTGCCGCAACAATCTTTGAACGACGAGGATCTGCCCACTTTTTCTTTACTTCCAAAAGTTCGTCCTTTACAACGCCCATCAGCAGATGCTCGTCAGCGAGAAGTGACTCGTAGTAAGCAATCTTTTCCATCAGCTCTTTGTACTCGGACTCAATCTTTTCCCTTTCGAGACCCTGGAGTCTTGCAAGCCTCATGTCAAGGATGGCTTGCGCCTGAATTTCCGAAAGACCGAATCTTTCAATGAGCTTTTCTTTTGCGTCATTGTAGGATGAACGAATTATTTTGATTATCTCGTCGATATTGTCGAGTGCGATGCGCAAGCCCTCTAAAATGTGGGCTCTGGCCTCTGCCTTCTTTTTATCGAAGATTGTACGTCTGGTTACGACTTCCTTCTGATGCTTGAGGTATTCCGAAATCAGTGTGTGGAGATTGCAGATTTTCGGCTGCCCGTCAACAAGAGCCAGCATAATCATGGAGATGTTCTCCTGAAGCTGGGTATGCTTGAAAAGCTTGTTCAGCATAATCTGAGGATTTACGTCGCGGCGCAGCTCAATTACCACGCGCACGCCTTCGCGGTTGGATTCGTCCTGGATATTTGTAATGCCGTCCAGGCGTTTTTCCTTTACCATTTCGGCTATTTTACTTACCAGAACCGCTTTGTTTACCTGATAAGGAATTTCCGTTACGACAATCTGAGTCTTGCCTCTGGAGGTCTCTTCGATTTCACAAACCGAACGAACTACGACCTTGCCCTGGCCTGTCAGATAAGCCTCTCTCGCACCGGCTCTGCCCAGAATAGTGGCACCGGTAGGGAAGTCCGGAGCCTTCACTATCTTGATCAGGTCTTCGACTGTTGCTTCCGGATTGTCAATCAGCAGAACGCAGGCGTCAATGACTTCGCCAAGATTGTGAGGCGGAATGGAAGTCGCCATACCTACGGCGATACCGTTACTGCCGTTTACAAGTAAGTTCGGAATGCGGCAAGGCAGTACGGTAGGCTCTTTCTCTTCCTCGTCGAAGTTTGGCACGAAGTCGACGGTTTCTTTATCGAGATCGCGCAGCATTTCAAGAGCCAGTGGAGACATGCGGGCTTCGGTGTAACGCATTGCAGCCGGAGCGTCGCCGTCCATGGAACCGAAGTTTCCGTGACCGTCCACGAGCGTATATCTGATATTAAACGGCTGAGCCAGCCTTACCATAGCATCGTAAATGGATGAGTCACCGTGAGGGTGATATTTACCCATTACCTCGCCGACGATACGGGCGGACTTTTTGTGTGGTTTGTCCGGTGTAACGCCAAGCTCGCTCATACCGTAGAGAATACGCCTGTGTACAGGCTTCAGACCGTCCCTGACATCAGGGAGGGCACGGCCTACGATTACGCTCATCGCATAATCGATGTATGAATTTTTCATTTCATCGTGAATCTCATGCTGAATCAGACGCTGGTCCTCAAGAACAGGAGTTTCAACGGGTTCTTTTTCTTTTGCCATTTATTTACGCCCTCCGTCTATACATCAAGTGTTGCATATTTTGCATTTTCTTCAATGAATTTTTTGCGAGGCGGAACCTTGTCGCCCATCAGGATGGTAAATATTTCATCTGCAGCTGTAGCATCATCCATGGTAATCTGCACGAGAGTTCTCTTTGTGTAGTCCATGGTTGTGTCCCAAAGCTGCTCTGCATCCATTTCACCAAGACCCTTGTACCTCTGGATGTCGGCTTTACCCGGCTGATCTGCCAGAGAAGCGAGGAGCTTTTCCTGTTCCTTGTCAGAGTAGGTGTAATAAACATCCTTGCCCTTCTTTACCTGGAACAGAGGTGGCTGAGCCGCATATACATATCCTCCTTCGATCAGCGGAGTCATGTACCTGAAGAAGAATGTCAGAAGAAGCGTACGAATGTGAGCACCGTCGACATCGGCATCGGTCATGATGATAATCTTGTGGTATCTCAGTTTTTCAATATTGAACTCTGATCCGATACCGCAGCCGAATGCTGTGATCATATTCTTTATTTCTTCGGAATTTAATATCTTGTCAAGTCTTGCTTTTTCAACGTTTAATATCTTTCCGCGAAGTGGCAGAATTGCCTGGCGCTTGCGGTCGCGGCCGTCCTTTGCGGAACCGCCGGCGGAATCACCCTCGACAATGTAAATTTCGCACTTGCTCGGATCCTTTTCGGAGCAGTCTGCAAGCTTGCCCGGAAGAGCAAAGCTGTCGAGCGCATTCTTGCGGCGTGTCAAATCTCTGGCCTTGCGAGCGGCTTCTCTGGCTCTGGCAGCGCGTAAGCACTTGTCGAGTATAATCTTTGCCTGTGCAGGATTTTCTTCAAGGAAGGCTGTGAGGTTTTCCGTTGTGGTTGTTTCAACAAATCCACGCATTTCAGGATTTCCGAGCTTTGTCTTTGTCTGACCTTCAAACTCAGGCTCCTGCAGCTTTACGGAAACGATGGCCGTCAGACCTTCGCGAACATCCTCACCGGAGAGAGGATCGTCCTTGTCCTTGAGGAAATTATTTTTGCGTGCATAATCGTTAAAGACCTTTGTAAGCGCGGTCTTAAATCCGACCATGTGCGTACCGCCTTCGGTGGTACTGATATTATTTGCATAGGAAAGCACGAGCTCGTTGTATTTATCGGTGTACTGCATTGCAATTTCAACCTCGAGCTCTGCTCTGATATATTCAAAATAAATGATGTCGGGATGAATGGCTTCCTTGTTTTGGTTCTGGAACTTTACGAATTCGCGGATACCACCCTCGTAGTGGAATTCTTCCTTCTTTTTGTGGTCCTCGCGCTTGTCTTCAAGCGTAATTTTGATGCCCTTGTTCAGGAACGCCATCTCTCTGAGACGGTGCTGCAGAGTTTCATAGTTAAAGATGGTTTCTTCGAAGATCTCAGGGTCCGGCCAAAAGATGGTTTTTGAACCTGTCTTTCGGCTTTCACCTATTTCATGCATCTTTTCTACGGTCTTTCCTCTTTCAAAAGCAATCGCATAAATTTTGCCGTTTCTTCTAACCTCTACCTCCATTCTGGTGGAGAGGGCATTTACTACTGAAGCACCAACTCCGTGGAGACCGCCTGATACCTTGTATCCTCCGCCGCCGAACTTACCGCCGGCATGCAGCACGGTATGAATAACCTCTACAGCCGGAATACCCATCTTCGGATGGATGTCAACCGGCATGCCGCGGCCGTCGTCCTCAACCATAATAGAGTTATCGCTCTGGATGGTTATATTTATATTTTTGCAAAAACCGGCTAACGCTTCATCGACGGAGTTATCCACTATTTCATATACCAAGTGGTGAAGTCCCCTCGGGCCTGTTGAACCGATATACATACCCGGTCTTTTGCGAACCGGATCCAGACCTTCCAAGACTTGTATTTGCTCAGCGCCATATGAAGCGGCTGCCATTTCCTTTTCAGTCATTGCATCATTCCCTTTCTTTTTGTTTCTTTGCTTTTAGGTGTTTCTTTACACACAAAATCATTATATCGCAATATTTGCCGTTTTTCAAGAAAAAGTGTGTAATATCGTTAATTTTTGGCTCGTAGCGGTATATTTTTCTGAGGGTATATACCCGTTTCCAAAAATGGCAATAAAAAAGGCGGTTTCCACTACTTTTTCACCGCCTTTAATAGTCTTTTTTTCCGTCTATATTTTCCGCATTTAGCCCTTATAAAGATTTTCCCACTTCGTTTTGTTAAAGAAATTTTCAATCGAAGCCATAATCTCAGTCCTCGGCAAAGATTTCAAAAGATATCCGTCAGGCCTCAGCGCCATAACTTTTTCAACGCTCTCACGGTCGTCTCTGCCGGTCAGGAAGATTACCGGAATATTTGCCGAATTGTTTTCACTTCTGATCATTTCCAGCACCTGCGGACCCGGAGTTATCGGCATATCATAATCAAGCAGAATTAAATCCGGCCTGTGTGTCGCAAGCCAGGTAATTGCCTGCATGCCTGATATTGTGGCTGTCACCTCATACATCTCGCCAAACCAGCTTTGCAGCGTCTGGAGAAAGGTTGCGTCGTCGTCTACCAGCAGCAAATGCTTTCTCTCTTTGTGCGCCACGCTCGTATTTATCACAGATGTCAGGTAAAGAGAAATATTTTTGAAATCCGCAGGCCTCAAAAATTCCTTCATTACCATTTTTTTAGGAATAATTTCCTCAAGGTCTTCGATTTCTTTTTTATATCCGAGAATAAAAATAGGTTTATTTTCGCTAAAGCAAAGGTCCTTCAGAAAGACCATTTCTTCCTGCTTTGTGCTCATGCCTTCGCCGGCGAAAATGATATAAACATCCGCCTCGTCGTTTTCTTTCCTGATTTCTTCAATATTCGGCGAAATCATGGAAGCCCCTATGCCGCTTTCCTTTAGTATCGAAACCAGCATATTTGCCATAAGTGCGGGACCTCTGTTTAATATAACTACTTTTCCTTCGGTATTGTTTACAGGTAATGCTTTTGCCATATTTTTTGCCTTTCCCTATGCTTTCAACAAGTTGGCTGCTTCCTCCCAGTTAAATTCCGAAACAGCATGCTTTATTTTTTCAAAACGCTCTTTTTCGCTTTCCGGAATTGCATAATCTGCGAGGTAGTTAAATATATAATTTGCGCTTTCGGTATCCATGTTTGAAACCGCCACCAAAAGACCTTCGTAGGCTTCCGTCAGCTCCGCTTCGGTTATCTCCGAAAGATTTTCGGCGTTTTCCTCCGGCTCCTTTTGGCAAAGCGGTGCCAAGCCTTCACATACCGCGCGAATCTGCGCCGTCAGGCTATCAATTTCAGCTGCCACAATGTCATACTCTCCATTTTTGCCGGCAAGCTCAAGCTTTTCCGCCAAGCTGCCTATTTCCTCCGCACCGATGGCACGCGACAAGCTCTTTATTGCATGCACCTTTACTGTCGTATTCTCTTTATCGCCCGACTCCCAAAGACGATCTATCTCGTCTGCTGAGGAAGCAGCATTGCTGCCGTAAATTTTCAGAGTTTCGAGATAAGACTCCGCATCTCCGCAGTGGGAAAGACCTTTTTTGACATCGAGAGCTTTAATATCAAAGAGCCAGTCCGGAACGCTTTGCTTTTCGGAAGCGCTTTCATTTGGCGTTTCCCCGGAAACACTCTTTATGATTTTTTCCTTTGGAAGATACATCATCAGCATCTCTTCAAGTCTGTCCGTATCTATAGGCTTGGTCAGATAGTCATCAAAGCCCTTCCTGAGATATTCATCTCTGGCGCCTGCTACCGCATTCGCCGTAAGACAGATAATCGGAGTATACAGGTTTTTGTTTTCGGAATCAAAGCGCATTTCACGCAGTGTCTGGATTCCATCCTTTCCCGGCATCATATGGTCAAGCAGGATTAAATCGTATTTCTTTTCGTGCGTCATGCCGATGCACTCATCGCCGCTTGTTGCAGTATCGATTTTCACTGCGGTTGTTTTAAGAAGGCTCTTAATAACCGCAAGGTTCATAGGAACATCATCAACCACAAGCAGTTCGGCCTGCGGAGCGGTGAATTTCTCTTTGTACTTCTTTTGCTTTGAAAGGGATTTATGATAAGCTTCCTCGTAATCACCGAGCTCTTCCCAAGTGCGTACTTTCTGCTTTAACTTAAACGAGAATGTCGAACCTTCGCCGTAAACGCTCTGTACTTCAAGACTGCTCCCCATCTTTTCAAGGAGATTCTTCGTAATAGTCATACCGAGACCCGCACCTTCAATATTGCGATTTCTCTCCTCCTCGACGCGTTCGAATTTGATGAAGATTTTTTCTATATCCTCGGCCTTTATTCCGATACCCGTATCTGTAACGGAAACATCAAGCATTACATTTTTATCGTCATCAGGTATCCGTTCATATCCTATGCGGAAGGTTACGCTGCCCTCCTGAGTGTATTTGACAGCATTTGTAAGTATATTTGCAATAACCTGCTTTATGCGAATCTCATCTCCGCAGAGCTGTTTTGGCAGTCTCCTGTCAAAATCAAGCTTTAATAGCAGACCCTTTCGATCGGCTCTGGCCTGAATCATGGTGACCAGGTCATTTATCATTGAAGAAAGGTCGTAATCAACATCAATGATTTCGATTTTTCCCTCCTCAATTTTTGAAAAATCGAGGATGTCATTAACCAGGCCAAGCAGAGTATTTCCGGCTACTCTGACATTTTTTGAATAGGTTAATATGTTTTCCTCTTCGCTCTCTCTCAGAATCATCTCATTCATACCGAGGATTGCGTTAATCGGTGTTCGAATTTCATGTGACATGTTCGAGAGGAAGGAAGATTTTGCTTCGCTTGCAGCGATTGCCTTTTTTGTCTGCTCGTTTAATATCTGAGCCAGTCTGCTTTTTCTACCTGAATAAATCATGATTGCCAAAAGCACTGCAACGCTCAAAATCAGGGTAATAATAGTATAATTAAGGATTTCCTTCAGCCTTGCAAGCTGCTTTGTCGCATCGAAAAGAGAAATGCAAAGCCAATCATTTTCTATTTTTACCTTGTAGCCTATATACTCTTTATCATTGTAGGTAAGAGAAAAATTGTCATCCTTTGTCTCTGTCATAGCATCTACAACCGCACTTCCAAAGGTGTCCTCTTCTTTGTAATAATTTTTTCCTACTTCGTATTTGTCAGAATGGGCAATAACCTGATATTTTCTGTCAAGAACGATTTCTACGTTTGAATTGCCACTTTTGGTAGAAAGCTCTTCTGTCAGTCTTTGAAGTCTTCCCATAGAAAAATCCGCTGCAACAACACCCTTTGTATCACAAAGCGTTTTTGCAAGCGTTATCATCATAGTATGTGTGTAGCTGTCGAGATATGGATCCACTACGGCAACTCTTCCTATATTGGCCTTTGCGCCTATATACCAAGGGCGCTCTATCGGGTTATAGCCCTCATCCGGAATCCAGCCGAGCGAATCGATATAAGTGTCGCAAATATAGCCGTACAAGCCCGTTGAATCGCCTGAAGTTACGCATTCAATAACCGGCGTACTTGAAATCATAAAGGATTCGACATCTTCTACACTTACTCCGTCACGAATCATATTGTCCAGGGAATAACTCATTAAATTTATCGTGTTTATTCCCTTTGAGAGATATTTGTTTATCTGCTCTGCAGAAGAAATCGCCCCAATCTGACCCTGGTGAATGATATTTTCACGGGTCTCATTGTAAAGCAAAGTATAGTAAGTAAAAATAACCCCTATAAACATTATGATTATAAGAAAGGTTACCACTATGTTCGACAAATAGTGAATTATAAATTTTTCTATTTTTTTCTTTCCCATCACATACGGCTCCTTTGAAAGCCTACTTTGCTATAGTAATATTACTTCCGAACCATTTTTCCGAAATCTCTGCCAGAGTACCATCTGCCATCATTTCATCTATTTTTTCCTGAATTGCATCACGGAGCTTTAAATCACTCTTTCTGAAACCTATTGCATATTCATCATCTCCTAGGCTGTCTGAAAGGACATAAAATTTATCCTCATTTGTGTAAATAAAATGATATGCAAATGTAGAGTCTATCAGTACTGCATCCAGAACCCCTCTTTGCAGCTTACTGAGTAAATTCGGATATGAATCGAGTATTACGGAAACATCATCCTTTATATCCGAAGAATAAAGAGCATCATATCCTGTCGTGCCCTTTTGAACGCCAACTACTTTATTAATCAGATCTCTTGAAGATCTGGCCTCACTTTTCCCGGGAACCAGGAATATAAAGCTGTTGTTGAGATAAGGCTCAGAAAGTGCCATACTTTCTTCTCTGCTCGGAGTAATTGACATCGCACTCCAAATACAATCCACACCATTATTATTCAGAATATCTTCTTTTTCGCTCCAGGTTATTTTTTTTGGCACATATTCTACGCCAAGCCTGCTGCAAACCTCTCTGGCCATATCAACATCAAAGCCCATAAGTATCCCTTTTTCGTCATAAAAGGCCATGGAGTAAAAGCCTCCGTCAATTCCTACAATCAGCTGCCCGGAGTTTAATACTTTTTCGAGAGAATCATCCTTTGTTTTTTCGGTTGTATCTACGCATCCTGTTATTGCAACAGAAAAAAACAGCATAAAGGCAACCAGAAAGCATATTTTTCTTTTACTATTTTTTCTTTCCATTTTATTTCTCTGAAACAACACTTCTTTTGGTTTTTATTATTTTTTATCCCCTAAAAGCTTTCCGAGCTTTTTTTCCAAAAGCTCTTTTTTCTTTTCGTTATCCACGCTTTGGGCAGTCTTTTCGGCTTCGTCTTTATTTTTTGCAACGCCCTTTGATATATTAAATACCTTTCCTGTTTTAAACGATTCCTTTACCTGATCGTAAAGGTCGGTAGTTGTTACGAAAAGCTGAACATCTCCGAAAGATTCGATCATATAAGCCTGACGCTCACTGTCAAGTTCCGACATTACATCATCGAGCAGCAAAATAGGGCTCTCTCCGGTTTCCTCCTTTATTATTCTGACCTCGGCAAGCTTTAACGCTAAAGCAGCGGTTCTCTGCTGTCCCTGCGATCCGTAATGTCTGATATCTACATTGTCTATGGTAAGCTTTATATCATCCTTGTGAGGACCCTTTGTGGTATGGTGAATTCTTATATCATTATCACGGCTCATTTCAAGCTCGTTAAAAAATAAATCCTTTTGATTCTCATTTTCTCCGGCAATAGGAATGCTCGGCTCATAAGTAATCTTTAAGGATTCTTTATGTCCGGTTATATCTTCATGTATACTCTTTGAAATTTTTGCAACCTTTTCATAGAAAAATGTTCTTTCTTTAATAAGAGGAACGCCATACTTTACAAGCTCTTCATCATATGATGCAAGTAATGACTGATCCACATGGTTTTCCTTTAAAAGAGTATTTCTCTGGTGCAGAGCTCTCCTGTAAAGTGAAAGATAAGTACTGTATGAGCCTTTCAACTGACAAATTTCACGATTTAAAAATCTGCGGCGTTTTTCAGGTTCATCCTTTACAATTCGAAGATCTTCAGGTGTAAAAGCAACTACATAAATGTTTTTCAATATGTCTGTTGCTTTTTTAACCGGAATTCCATCAACATTTGCAGCCTTTTTTTCTTTTGAAATGGCGATTTCAATTTTAACTTCCTTGCCGTTTGCTTTTAGTGCTTTTACACCGACGCGGCAGAAATTTGCACCGAAACCAATCATTTCATTATCTTTTGATGTTCTGAAACTTTTGCCGCACGAGGACAGATAAATCGATTCAAGAATATTCGTTTTTCCCTGGGCATTATTTCCGAGAATCAGATTAATTTTTGGATCGAATTCAATGTCTAAATGGTCGTAGTTTCTGAAATTTTCCAAGTGAAGCTCTTTAATATACATGATTAATTTCCTTTTAACCTAAATTAGAAATTCTTACCGGTAAAACGAGATATTCATATTTATCTTCTTCGACGGATCTGATTATGCAAGGGTTAACAGCAGAATTGAAATCCATTATTATTTTTTCATCCTCTGTAACCTTTAACACATCCAGAATGTATTTAGAGTTAAATCCTATTTCAAGGCCTTCTCCCTCTATTTCCGCATATATCACTTCTCGAACATTTCCCTCCTCTGACCTGGAGGTAATTATTATTGAATTGTCTTCTATTTTCATTCTGATCAGATTGTTTTTTCCTTCTTTCGCAAGAAGTGAAGCTCGTTCAATACAATCTGTCATCTCTGCAGTATTTACAATTACTCTGCATTTATGTTCCTTTGGAATTATATCATTATACTTTATAAATTCCCCTTCCAGCAGCCTGATTACAACCTTTGTTTCTTCTATTTCTATCAGAGCCTTCTTTTTTGAGAAAATAATTTTTACCTCGGTATCTTCCTCAATATCTGAAATTATTTTATTTAAATTATTGAGTATTTTTGCTGTTATAATCAATGAATTTTCTTTTTCATTAGATATCTTTTTCTTGCAAACGGCCATACGGAATCCGTCCAGAGCTACCATATTAAATGAATCATTTTTCTTTTCAAGAAGAACACCTACTATAATGCCTTTTGATTCATCTATACTGGCTGAAAAGCTTGTTTTTCTGATCATTTCTTTTAATATTTCTTTATCTATTAAAAGCTGATCCTTTGCTCCTTCAATTTCTCCCAGAGCAGGAAATTCCTCCGCAGGTAATCCTACAATCTTAAATTCCGTTTCTCCGGCTCTGATGCAAACATTTCCGTCTTCACTTTCCTCTACTGTTACTTCCGTATTTGAAGGAAGACGACGAACAATATCTTCAAAAAGTCTTGCCATTACAACAAGAGATCCTTCTTCGTAATTTTCTACATCTATTCTTTTTTCTATAGAAAGATCTAAATCTGAAGCAGTAAGAATTAATTTTCCTTCAGAAGTAACCTTTATTAAAATTCCTCTCAATATATTTATTGTTGTCTTGCTGCTTACAGCTTTTGAAACTGTATTTAATGCTTTAGTGAGTGTAACCTGGTTGCAAGTAAATTTCATAGATAGCCTCCGCTGAAAATGAATTATTTTAAATAAATTTTTTAGTAATTATATTAGGGTTTGTTTATAATGTGGAAAACTTAATTAAAGCTTTGTTTTTTAATATTTTTTGGTGTTAAAAAGAATGTTTATTAAATGTTAATAGCTGTTATTTTTATCCCTGAATTTCTTCTTTAAGAGATATAATTAGCTTTCTGCATTCTTCGCTTTTATTAAATTCTTCACTTATTTTATTACAAGCATGAATAACCGTCGTATGATCTCTGCCTCCGAAATATTCTCCTATTTTAGGAAGTGAAAGATCTGTTAACTCTCTGCAAAGAAACATAGAAATCTGCCTTGGATAAGCGAACTTTCTGGCTCTGTTTGAGGATTCTATGTCAGACACTTTTATATTAAAATATTTACAAACCTTCTTTTTTATATTTGCCGGATTTACTTCATTGTCCTTTTCTGTAAATATTTCTTTTAATACTTCTTTTGCAAATCTGACAGTTATACGTTCGTTCATCAGCTCAGAGAAAGAAACAACTCTTGAAAAAGCTCCTTCAAGTTCTCTGATATTATTAGGAAATTTTTCCGCAATAACATTTATAACTTCCTGTAAATCTTCATCTACAGTTATATTGTCATTATTTGCGTTGTTTAATAATATAGCTATTCTCGTTTCGAGATCCGGAGGAGTTAAATCCGCAACCATACTGCATGAAAGTCTTGAAGTAAGCCTTTCATCAAATGTCTTTAGATTTGTAGGCGGACGATCCGATGAAATGATGATTTGCTTTTTCTGATTATAAAGCTCGTTAAAAGTATTAAAAAATTCAACCTGGCATTGTTCCTTTTTTTCGAGGAACTGGATATCGTCTATCATCAGGACATCCACATCTCTATATTTCCTTCTGAACTCACTGGTCTTGTTTGTAGTTCTGATAGTTCCGCTGCCTAAGGCTGAAATGAGCTCATTTACAAACATTTCCGATGAAACGTAAAGGACTTTCTTTTTAAACTTTGTGTTTTTTAATATATAACATCCTATTGCATGCATTAAATGAGTCTTTCCGAGTCCGGAACCTCCATAGAGAAAGAGGGGATTATAACTTTCTGATGGATATTCGGCAACGGCAACGGCTGCAGCGTGGGCAAATTTATTATTTTCACCTACAATAAAATTTTCGAAAGTAAATTTTGGATTCAGCCAATTCTCGTCTGTAAATTCCTTTGAATGTTTTTCAGGATCTCCGTTAGGAATGAGCTCCATCTTTTGTTCTACGAAAATAGATACGGAATATTGTTTTCCAAAAACAGATTCTATTGCATTGGTAGTTAAAGGAAGATAACGTTTGTTCAGCATATCCTTTGCCATGTCGTTATCTGCCGATAAAAATAAAATGCCCAGTTTCTCATCAATTCTTTTTGCTTTTAAATTTGAGAACCAGGTATTGTACGCTATAGGTGGAATAATAGGTTTGATTGCTTCCAGAACCTTTTCCCAATTGTTAGCTAATTCAATGTTGGTCATTTCGGTATCCTTGTAAATTTATTTTTTTATAAGTGCAGTTTAATTATACCTAAAAAGTTATCCACAGACAAGTGGAAAACTCTAATTAAAATTTAAAATAATTTTTTCTTTAAAAACAAGTTTATCCACATAAAGTGGAAAAAATTGTGTATATCTTTTTTAATTTACACAATATCTTGTGCTTTTTTCGTAAATGTACTCGTAATCCTTAATAATTCAATATAATGGAGCATTTTACATTGACTTTTCATCAAAAAAATTATATAATACGTAGGTATCTGTGCATTATTGAAATTTAGATATGCACGAAATTAATTTAATATGTAAGGAGGTGTGCGACTATGAAAATGACTTTACAGCCGAAGAAGAGACAGAGAAGCATGGAACACGGTTTCCGCAAGAGAATGAGCACAAAGAACGGTAGAAATGTTTTAAAGAGAAGAAGAGCTAGAGGAAGAAAGAAGTTATCAGCATAAAGACCGCCATAAGTGGTCTTTTTGTTTGGAAAGGTTATTATGTTAAAACCTAATGTTCTACGCAAAAAGTCTGATTTTGCCTGTATCTATAACAAGGGCAAATCAGTTGGAGACCGATATGTGGTGCTCTTTTACCGAAAGAATGGTCTCAAAACCAACAGAACAGCTTTTTTAGCTTCTAAAAAGGTCGGAAATGCGGTTTCCAGAAACAGGGCCCGCAGACTCATGAAAGAAAGCTACAGACAGCTTTCACCGGAGCTGGCAACCGGGTATGATTTTATTATAATTGCCAGAAATACTATTTTGAAAAGAAAATGTGCGGAAGTAAAGAAATCTCTTTCTTCTGCATTCAGGAGAGCTGGCGTAACAAAGGAAAAGGTGCAGGAATGAAATATGTTATGATATTCCTAATCAGGGTCTATCAAATTTTCATATCGCCTTTGCTTGGTCCGAGTAAATGCAGGTTTTATCCTACCTGTTCGGTTTATTTTATCCAAGCCTTGCAAAAGTACGGGTTTTTTAAAGGCAGCTATCTTGGAATTAAACGTATTTCAAAGTGTCACCCATGGAATCCAGGGGGGTATGACCCTTTGAAATAGTCGGAGGAAAATATGGGACTTATCGCAAAACCACTAGGTTGGATACTCAGCCAATTATATCTGGTTATAAATAATTATGGATTGACTCTGATTGTCTTCACCATAATATTCAAGTTCTGTCTGTATCCTCTTTACAAGAAACAGATTGTATCTTCAACTAAAATGGCAGAAGTTCAGCCAAAGATGATGGAGATTCAGAGAAAATATGCTGATGATAAAGAGAAGCAGAATGAAAAGATGATGCAGCTCTACAAAGAAGAAGGCTTTAACCCTATGGGTGGCTGCCTGCCGCTGCTGATTCAGATGCCTATCATTATGGCTCTGTTTATGCTGCTTCGTAATCCGCTTGCCTATACAACAAGTGACAGCATGATTTTTGCTATTCACGAAGCTTTCTTGTGGATACACGACTTATCACAACCGGATCTTTGGGTATTACCAATCGCAGCCGGAATCACGAGCTTCATTTCTTTCCACCAGACGCAGCAACAGCAGACAAGCCTTGACCCAAAGGCTCAGGCTAACAGCTCCGCAGGCATGATGAAAATGATGAAGTATGTTTACCCTATCATCATTGTATGGATGGGCCGCAGCTTCCCTGCCGGGCTTACTCTGTACTGGTTCATCAGCACAGCAACTCAGATTGGGTTTAATGTTCATCTTAATAAGCTGCGTAGACTGATGAGGGCAGAAGCTGAACTGAAAAAGGAAAAGAAAGCGAAAGCCAAAATGGAGGAAAATTAACTTATGGATTTTTCTGAGAAGTGGGGACAGAGTGTCGAAGATGCAGTACAGCTTGCATTACAGGACCTCAAGCTCACAATAGATGAAGTAGAAGTAACAGTGCTTGAAGAGCCTACAAAGGGCTTCCTCGGACTTGGTGCAAAGCTTGCAAAGGTCAGAGTTGAAAAGAAGGTCGCAGCAAAGCCTGAAAAGGCGCCTGCACCTGAACCTAAAAAGGAAAACCGTTTCGAGCATTTTGAAAAGCCTGCAAAGGCAGAAACAAAGGAAAGAGAAACAAAAGAGTCCAGACCTGAAAGAAGGCCTGAACGCAGACCGGAAAAGAAAAACATTGCAAAAAAAGAAAAGAAGATTGAAAAGATCGAACCACAGGCAAAGCCTGAAGATTGCATACCTGTAACTGATCACGCAGCAATTACTTTCCTCAGAGAAGTAATCGACAGCATGGGTCTCGACCTGACAATTACTGCTTGCATGAACGATGAATGTATATTCCTCGATATCGATGGTAAGGACAGCGGTACTATGATCGGAAAGAGAGGCGCTACTCTCGATGCTATCCAGTACCTTACCAGTCTGGTCGTAAACAAAAACAAAGAAAAGTATATGCGCGTTGTTGTTGACGCAGAAAACTATAGAGCAAAGAGAGAAAAGACTCTGCAGCAGCTTGCAAACAGACTTGCTGACAAGGTAGTAAGAACTAAGAAGAGCGTTCGTTTAGAACCGATGAATCCTTACGAAAGAAAGGTAATTCACGCAACACTTCAGAATATCCCTCAGGTAGTTACCAGAAGTGAGGGTGAAGAACCTTACAGAAGAATCATTATCGAGCTTACTAAATAGTTTAAACGGCTGTCTGCTTTCAGGCAGCCTGTTTTTTATTTGAAATATGAGAGAAGACACTATCGCCGCAGTAGCGACTGCTATGGGACAGGGCGGCATTGGAATTATAAGAATAAGTGGAGATGAATCGGCGAATATTTTGAGAAAAATCTTTACTACGCCCAAAGGCGTAGAGCTTCTGCCGAGACAGCTTACATATGGGCACATCAGGGATGGGCAAGGTGCGGTAATCGACGAAGTGCTCGCTGTTTACATGCCTGCGCCTCATACTTACACAACCGAAGATGTGGTGGAAATAGACTGCCACGGCAGCATAGTTGCTCTGCGCAAGGTCTTGGCGCTGGTGCTGTCTGAGGGTGCAAGAATGGCTGAGCCGGGAGAGTTTACGAAGAGGGCCTTTTTGGGCGGCAGGCTGGATCTTTCTCAGGCCGAAGCAGTGATGGACTTGATTTCCGCCCGGTCGGACAAGGCTTATGACAGTGCACTCGGCCAGCTGGGTGGCAGGCTCAGTGAGGCTGTTTCTGCGGCCAGAAAGTCGATTTTGGATACTCTTGTGGAAATGACTGTTAATATCGACTATCCCGACGAGGACATCGAGGAGCTGACTTACGCAAGGCTTTCACGGGCACTTTCGGATATTTATGACAGTCTTACTGAGCTTCGTAAATGCGCAGATAGCGGTAGGATTGTCAGGGAAGGTCTCGGTATTACCATCGTCGGCAGACCGAATGTCGGTAAGTCGAGCCTGATGAACAGGCTGCTTGGTGAAAGTCGCGCGATTGTGACGGATATTGCCGGCACTACGAGAGATACCATCGAAGAAGCGACAAACATTCGCGGAATTGAGGTTCGGCTTACGGATACGGCGGGTATTCACGAAACCGATGACAAAATAGAGAGGATTGGTATTGAAAGAAGCAGAAAGGCTTTAAATGAGGCCGATCTGATTATTATGGTGATAGACGGGGGCGAAAAGCTTACTTCGGAGGATTTTGAAATTCTGAAGGCCCTTGAGCCGAAAAAGAGTCTGGTACTTTTAAATAAATCAGATATAGGCTGCGAGGTAAGAGAGGAAGACATTTCGACTACTCTTAAAGGAGTAGAGATAATTCGCACAAGTATGGAAAACGGCGAAGGCTTGGAGGAAGTGGGCGATTTTGTTGAAAAAATGGTCTACGGGGGCAGTGTCAGACAGTCTGAAAGCTTGACCGTTACAAATATCAGGCACATTTCGCTTTTGGAGCAGGCGATTACTGCTGTTTCGGATGCGAGGAGCATCACCGAGAAAAAGGAGCCGCTTGATATTATTGAAATCGACGTGAGAAACGCTTATGATCTGCTCGGCGAAATAACCGGTGAGACGGCGAGCGACGATATTATAAATGAAGTTTTCAGGAAGTTTTGTTTGGGGAAATAGTATTTATCCTCAAAGGAGTGCTTAACATGTATGAAATGGGAAATTACGATGTCGTGGTAATCGGCGCAGGCCATGCGGGCTGCGAAGCCGGGCTTGCTGCGGCAAGGATGGGGCTTAAAACCCTTGTACTTTCTATAAATTTAGAGGCCGTTGCTATGATGGCTTGCAATCCGGCCATCGGCGGCACCGGTAAGGGTCATTTGGTCAGAGAAATTGATGCTTTGGGCGGGGAAATGGGTCTGAATATAGATAAAACCTTTATTCAGAGCCGTATGCTGAATACCGCAAAAGGTCCTGCGGTTCATTCCCTGCGTGCGCAGGCTGACAAGCATGCTTATCATGATCAGATGAAAAAGACTTTGGAGCTTACGGATAATCTGGATTTAAAGCAGGGTGAGGCTGTTGATTTAATTGTCGAGGAAGGTCATGCCAGAGGAGTAGTCCTTCGGACGGGGGCCGTCTACAGAGCAAAGGCTGTGGTCATTGCAACGGGCACTTTTCTTAGAGGTAAGATTTTTATCGGAGAAAGCAGCTTTCCTTCGGGACCGAACGGCCTGACACCGTCGGTTGAGCTTGCAGATAATCTTGCAAAGCACGGCATGAAGCTTCGCAGATTTAAAACGGGAACGCCGGCAAGAGCGCTGTCGCAAAGCCTGGACTACTCTAAAATGACGGAGCAGCCCGGAGATGAGCATATTGTCCCGTTTTCGTTTATGAATGATGAGCTTGAAAAGGATCAGATTTCCTGCTGGCTTTCATATACAAATGAGGAAACTCATAAAATAATAAACGATAATTATCACAGAAGCGGTCTTTTCACGGGCGAGATTGAAGGTATTGGTCCGAGATATTGTCCGAGCATAGAGACAAAGCTTCAGAGATTCAAGGACAAGGAAAGGCACCAGCTTTTTATTGAGCCTGAAGGCCTCGAAACTGATGAAATTTATATTCAGGGCATGAGTACGTCACTTCCTGAGGATGTTCAGCTCGCTTTCTATAAAACGATTGCAGGTCTTGAAAATATTCGGATTACCAGACCTGCTTATGCGATTGAATATGATTGTATCAATCCGCTTTCTCTAAAGCTTTCGCTTGAGAGTAAGGATATTGACGATCTTTTCTGCGCCGGACAGTTCAACGGTAGCTCCGGTTACGAAGAGGCTGCTGCACAGGGTTTGATTGCCGGAATTAATGCAGCCCTTAAAATTCAAGGGAAAGAGGCGTTTATTCTTGATCGGAGCGAAGCATATATCGGCGTTTTAATTGATGATATGGTGACAAAAGGTACTGATGAGCCTTATCGTATTATGACCAGCCGCGCAGAATACAGACTGGTGCTGCGCCAGGATAACGCCGATTTGAGGCTGACTGAAAAAGGACACGAAATAGGGCTTGTCTCCGAAGGAAGATATGAAAAATATCTGGCAAAGAAAAAGCAGATTGAGGACGAGAGAAAGAGGCTTGATGAAACATGGGTAACTCCGTCGCAGGCAAACGGATGGTTGTCTTCCCATGGGAGTAGTCCTCTGCAAAATCGGGCGACGATGACGGAAATTTTAAAGCGGCCGGAGCTTAGTTATGCCGATCTTGCCGAAATTGACGAAAATATGCCGGCGTTGTCTCAGCATGCAGTTGCTCAGCTTGAGGTTCAGATTAAATACGAAGGGTATATCACAAAACAACAGCAGCAGATAGAGAAGTTTAAGAAACTTGAAAATAAAAAACTGGACCCTGATTTTGATTATTCGACCATAGATTCACTTCGCATAGAGGCGATAGAAAAATTATCCGCTGTTAAACCTCTTTCGCTGGGTCAGGCGTCGAGAATATCCGGTGTATCGCCGGCAGATATAAATGTGCTTTTGATTTATTTGGGAAAGCAGAGAAGAAAGCATTGAAATTAATGAGAAATGACCGTTTTTGGTAAGGAGGCTCTAATTTTGCGTATATTCGTTTTAGGATACCTCGGGGTAAATTGCTATGAGGTGGCCAAAAAAATCGCGTCAGAACTCAATTCTGAGGCTCAGAAAAGTCTGACAACTGGAAAATATTGTCAGGAAAATTTCGAAATTTCCGCTGAGGAATTAGCTCCTGCGAAAGACAGCCCTTTTGAGGTTTTGGACATGCCTTCCGAGATAGAAAGACTGGATGGAAGATCTCTTCTTAAAATTTGCATGGGTCACGGTGAACACGCTATCAGGAATAATGAATATGAGGTTTTGTCAAAGCTGATTAATCCGAATTTTGATATCGGAATAGCAAAGAATGAAGTTTATCCGAAAAATCTTGTTGTTTCCTGCGGGGATGGCATAGTTTTGGATGGTCAGTGCTATGAAATGTTGCTCGGTCAAAGAAGAGTGGTCGTTACACTGCCGCTGGAAGAGATGTGGAATAATGCAAAGGATGATAAGAGCATTCCTTATGCGTATATGCAGTTTGGTTCGGACGAGGAGCGGTTTGCTCAGTTTATGAAAAACTATGAGCTGAGAACCCACTTATATCAAGGCTTGCAGTGATGTTTCACATGAAACATTTTTGCTGTGAAAGGTGTTTTTATGGATGAATTAAAAAAGGTTTTGGAGGAAAACGGAATAGCGGTCGGCGATGAAACGTTAGAAAAATTTAATTCCTATATGGAAGAAATTTTGGGGTGGAATGAAAAGGTAAACCTGACGGCAATAACCGACAAAAAAGAATTTGTGCAAAAGCATTTTACCGACAGTGTGCTCTGTGTGGGCAAAAAAGAAATGCAGGATGCAAAAACTGTAATTGATGTTGGAACAGGAGCCGGTTTCCCGGGAGTGCCACTGGCCATTGTTTTTCCCGAAAAAAATTTTGTCCTGATGGATTCGCTCAACAAAAGGCTGAAGATAATAGACGAAATATGTGCAAAACTGAAAATCACAAACGTTGAGGTGAAGCATGCCAGAGCTGAGGAGCTGGGGCAGAGCAAGGACTACAGAGAATGCTTTGATCTTTGTGTAAGCCGCGCGGTTGCGAATCTTGCCACTTTGTCGGAATATTGCTTGCCTCTGGTGAGAGAGGGCGGATACTTTTTTGCTTACAAGGGGCCTGAGGCTGAGAATGAAGTAAAGGCTGCGGGTCGTGCGCCGGCAATTCTCGGAGGAGAGCTGAAGGAGGTTTTTCGTCCGGAGACAGAGCACTTTAAATTCGATCATAATATACTGATTTACAAGAAAGTAAAACCAACACCTAAAAAATATCCGCGCAAGGCGGGCACGCCTGCAAAGGAACCGCTCAAATAGCAACGAAGCTGCCGCAATTCGGCGGCTTTTTTGTTTCACGTGAAACATCATTTTTTAGTAGTATTTTATGGCTCTATAATGTATAATATCATTTGGAAGGTAAATCGGAGAGGAGGAGCTTACTTTGGGTAAAGCTATAGCAATTTTTAATCAAAAAGGCGGCGTTGGAAAGACAACGACAAATATCAATCTGGCAGCATGTCTTGCCATAAAAAACAAAAAAGTATTGATTATAGACATTGATCCGCAGGGCAACACGACCAGCGGCGTAGGCATTGCGAAGGACGGCCTTGATTACACCAGCTACGACATTCTGGTGGACAAAAAGGTTTCGGCTGAAAAATGCATCATGAAGACTTCTGTTAAAAATCTCGATATCATACCTGCATCGGTAAATCTTGCCGGCGCGGAAATCGAGCTTGTAAAAATGGGAGACGGCAGAGAAAGAAGATTAAAGGCAGCAATCGATGCGGTAAAGGGTAAATATGATTACATCTTTATCGATTGTCCACCATCGCTCGGACTTTTGACAATAAACTCGCTGACAGCAGTAGACAGCGTTCTGATTCCCATTCAGTGCGAATTCTATGCTCTTGAAGGTGTCAGTCAGCTCGTCAGCACTATCGACCTGGTAAAGAAATCACATAATCCGGGTCTGGAGATTCAGGGTGTAATTCTGTCAATGTTTGACGGCAGAACGAATCTCTCCATTCAGGTCGTACAGGAAGTAAAGAAATACTTCAAGGGAAAGGTATACACAACGGTTATTCCGCGCAACGTCAGACTTGCAGAGGCACCGAGCTATGGTATGCCTATTACGGAATACGATCCTAAATCAAAGGGCGCAGAGGCTTATATGGAATTTGCCGAAGAGTTCCTTGAATTAGAGGAGGACTAGTATGGCTACGAAGAAAAAGGGACTGGGCAGAGGGCTTGAAGAGCTTTTCGGAACGGTCGAAATAAAGACTTCGAATCAGACTGCAAAGAATAGCACTGAAGCGGCAGAGGTTAATTCCGAAAACACCGTTCAGTATTTGGATATAAACAAGATTCGTCCAAATCAGGATCAGCCGCGAAAGAACTTCAACGAAGAAAAAATCGCCGAGCTTGCGGATTCGATAGTTCAGCACGGAATCATACAGCCGCTGCTTGTCAGAAAGGTAAAGAACGGATACGAAATCGTAGCCGGTGAAAGAAGATACAGAGCAGCTCGCAAGGCAGGGCTTACTGAGGTTCCGTGTCTGGTAAGAGAGCTTACCGGAGAGCAGAACATGCTCCTCGCTATCATTGAAAACATGCAGCGCGAGGATTTGAACGCAATCGAAGAGGCCGAAGGCATAAACAAGATGATAAATGCTTACGGGCTGACTCAGGAGCAGGTTTCAAAGGCGGTTGGAAAGAGCCGTCCGTACATAACGAACTCGCTCAGACTGCTAAAGCTGCCTGAAGAAATTCGCGGCATGCTGGTGAATGAAGAAATATCGACAGGACATGCCAGGGCGCTGATAAACGTAGAGGATGCGAAGAAGCAGCTCGTTTTAGCGCGCCGTGCAAAGGAAGAGGGCTTGTCGGTTCGCATACTTGAACAGCTTGCAGGCCAGCTTACCTCTACGGCAAAGCCGAGCAAAAAAGCCGCAAAAAAGAAAAAGGATCCCGATCTTGCCAGAGTAGAGGAAGAGCTCAAAAAGGCAGTGGGGACAAAGGTTAATATTCACGGCAAAGCAGGAAAGGGCAGAATAGAAATCGAATATTATTCAAAGGATGAGCTTGAAAGACTGATTGACCTGCTTCGGTCGTTGCAATAGAAAAATAAAAGGGATACAAGGGGAAGAATATGCCGGTAAAATTTGTGGCAATTGCATATGCGATTTGGAATCTGATAATCTTTTTGATGTATGGCATCGATAAACTCAAGGCAAAAAAAGATGCCCGGAGGATTAGTGAATTCACACTGCTTTGGTGCGCTTTTGTCATGGGAGGAGTCGGAGCATTTATAGGGAGCAAGGCCTTCCATCATAAAACGCAGAAGACCAAGTTCAGGATACTGCTACCGACGGCGCTACTTTTTAACATCGTTGTAATCGCTTGCTACATCTGCTGGGTAATCGGCATTATATAATCCATTTATAGATATAACGATTCTATGGACAGTTCGAAAACCTCCTGTCCTAAAATAAAACTAGGAGAAAACAAATGAATAATGAAACACTTTTGGTACTGAGCATAATCGTGCTTTACGGCTTGGTTCTGCTTTGGTACAAACTATTCGGTAAAGTAGGACTTTATGTGTATGTGGGGCTTATCACAGTCGTTGCAAACATTGAAGTCCTTATTCTTGTGGATGCTTTCGGTATGGAGCAAACCTTGGGCAATGTGCTCTTTGCTTCCATATTCCTAGCGACCGACATTCTGTCGGAAAAGGAAGGCAAGGCCGCGGCAAACCGTGCGGTGCACATAGGCTGTATGACAATGATAAGCTTTATACTTATCAGTCAGAGTTGGCTACTCTACACGCCGTCGGCAAACGATTGGGCATCGGAGAGCTTCCACGTGCTCTTTACGGCGGCACCGAGAATTATGGTTGCCAGCCTCGTAGTCTACGCGATTTCGCAAAAGCTTGATGTGTGGCTTTATCATGCAATCTGGAAGGCAACCGAAAAGGCAACGCTTTCCAGAGACCGCCTCTTGTGGGTGAGAAACAATGGCTCCACATTGACAAGCCAGCTTGTGAACACGGTGCTTTATAATGTTCTGGCATTTGCGGGGACATATGACGTAAAGACGCTCATCAGCATCATTGTTGCAGGCTACGTAATTTATATAGTCACTTCGGTTTGCGACACACCGGCGCTTTACATAGCGCGCCGCATGAAGGTTCAGGATGCCGAAAAGGTGACGAAATAGAAACACAAAAGGAAAATTATGGCAGCAAGTGCGATAGAAAAACTGGATAATGAAGAGGCGTTTGAAGCGCAAGGATCACAGGGAAATAAAATGATTCCGGTGATGATTTGCGCACAGCTGATGTTCGGAACAACCGCGATATTTACAAAGCTTGCAGGATTGCCGGCCAGCTTTATCTGTATGAGCAGAGGGTGTCTTGGCTTTATATTTTTGCTTTTTCTTTATGCTGTAATAGGAGTAAAGATAGATTTTTCGGCGATTCGAAAGAATTTGGTGCTCCTGATTATCACCGGCGCATCGCTTGCCATGCATTGGATTTTGGTATATGAGTCGTATGCGTATACGAGAGTTGCCACATCTTCGCTTTGCTTTTATACGGCCCCGATATTCGTCATTTTGGCGGGACCGTTTGTGGTCGGCGAAAAGATGACGGTAAAGAAGATGCTGTGTGTGCTTGCTGCGCTGCTCGGATTGAGCTTTTTAAGCGGCTTTTGGCAAGCAGGCGGCAGTGTCGGGAAAGAGCTTCCCGGCATACTTTTATCGCTCTCGGGTGCGATGCTCTATGCGATGGAGATATTCTTGTGCAAGAAATTAAAAGGGATTTCATCCTATGATGTGACAATAGTGAACATGCTGATGGTTTTCATTGTGTCGTCAGTGAATGTGGCGTTCCGCGTTGACGTTTCGGCGATACAATTCGGCGGGCTCTCTGTTGTTATCCTGTTTATCCTCGGGGCGATGAATACGGCTACGGCGTATGTTCTGTATTTCAAAGCCTTTCGCGGTATGCAAGCGCACAGTGTGGCGATGATGTCATACATTTCACCGGTAACAACGGTGTTCTTGTCGGCACTGGTGCTGAGAGAGAGTCTCGATGTCTACGATTTACTCGGCGGCATCCTCATCCTCGGCGCATGCTTTGTGAATGAGATGAAGAGATAAAAAGTCGCACTTGCTGATAATTTTTCTCGGAAACACCCTCCAAAGCCTAAAGTTTATACCTTTTCCTGCCGATGATATAATTGTAGGTCTATCTATTTTACGCAAGGAGGCGATGAAATGAGGATTGAAAGTTCAAACCTCGCTCTGCAGGGAAGCAGTTATTCAGCCACCGTAGTTAACACCTATCGCTCGCAAGAAGTAATTGCGATGAAGATGGTGGACCCTAACGCGCCGAACAATCCGGAACGTTCGATTACGCGTATAAGAGGAGACGACTATGAGGGAGGAGAAAATCCATTCCCTGAAGGCGAAAAAGACAAAGTTACTGTAAGCACACAGCCGCAAGTTGTCCACAAAGCAAACTCCCTCGGAGGCTATTCTACTTTGATGACGCGCAACAAGTTACGTATGATGATACTTGAACAGCTGCTTCAAAGACTGAATGGTTCCGGCGAGAAGTTCCACAGCCACTCGGAGGCTCCGCAATCGACAGGCTATGACAGCAGAGGACAGGCAGTTCTTTCTGCCCCTTCTCGGCAAATGGCAACGGTCGTAAGAGATACCTTTGAAATGGAAACTGTTAGAGAAGAAGGCTTTTCCTTTTCTGCAAAAGGTTCTGTGGTAACGGGCGACGGAAGGAGTATTAATCTCGAGCTGAATTTCTCGTTCAGCCAGAGTTTCCGTACTTCAACAACAATCGTAAGTGAAATCGAAAGAAGACTGGTTGACCCTCTGGTAATCAGCTTTGACGGAAAAATGCCTGAGCTTGCCGACAATACCATGTCCTTTGACCTGGATTGCGACGGAATGCCGGATGATATGAGGATGATGAAGCCGGGCAGCGGCTTCATCGCTCTCGACAAGAACGAAAACGGCAGGATCGACGATGGCAGTGAGCTCTTCGGACCGGCTAACGGAGACGGTTTCAAGGAGCTTGCAAAGTATGACGAAGACGGAAACGGTTGGATTGATGAAGACGACTCCATTTTCGGGAAACTGAAAATCTGGAGTGCGGACAGCCACGGAAGAGAGCATCTTGACTCTATCGAGGAGCACGGCATAGGTGCCCTTTACCTCGGTATTGCAAAGACTGAGATGAATCTTTTGAATGAAGCGCAAAACACCGGTAAGCTCCAAAAGAGCGGTCTTGTTTTGCTGGAAGGTGGAGAAAGCAGAATGATGCAAGAAATCGACCTACGTATCTGACGCAAAACTACAATAACGGAGAGCAAGAGAAGGACCTACAACAGCTCACCGTAAAAGGAAGAAGCAGGCGTAAACCTGCTTCTTCTTTATTGGTGGAGCATAGGGGGATCGAACCCCTGACCTCCAGATTGCGAACCTGGCGCTCTCCCAGCTGAGCTAATGCCCCATTTTGGTGCGTCCGATGGGGCTCGAACCCACGGCCTTTCGCTTCGGAGGCGAACACTCTATCCAACTGAGCTACGGACGCATATTACTGTTAGATTATATCAAAAACCAGGGCTTTTGCGCAAGGCGAATTTAGGGACAGGCACCAAAGTGGAAAAAATTCCACTTTGGTGCCTGTCCCCAGATTAGATGTGGTATAATGGGGCGAGGAGGAAAAGGGATATATTAAAATGATCGAGGGACATATCAAACGAAGTATATTGTTGTTTGCTCTACCCATATTTTTAGGGCAGCTGATGCAGCAGCTTTACAATATAGCGGATTCGATTATAGTAGGAAAATGCATAAATGCGGTTGCGCTTGCTGCAGTCAGTGCGACAGGCAGCCTGATATTTCTTTTCACGGGCTTTGTTCAAGGCTTGTTTGTCGGAATGGGCGTAATCATAGGCATCCGATTTGGAGCCGGAGATTACAAGGCACTTTCCAAAGCAGCTCACACAGGAGTTGCGTTTGGCTTTATAGCGGGCTTTGCGATGACTGTTGCGGGAGTAGCGCTTACGCCATGGGTACTGGAGCTGATGGGAACGCCGGATGATGTTATGGGAGATGCGGTTTTGTACCTTCGTATATTCTTCATCGGCGGAATCTTTAGCGTCGTATACAACACCTGCTGCGGAGTTTTCCAGGCTGTCGGCGATAGCAGGCATCCTCTCTATTATTTGGTTATCAGTTCGCTTCTGAACATTGCACTTGACATGCTGTTTATCATGGTGCTGGGTATCGGCATCGCAGGAGCGGCAATTGCGACGGTTATTGCGCAGCTTGTAGCAGCACTCCTCGCATTTACAAAGCTTTTGAGGGTAGACGGGCCAGATCGGATAAGTATTAAAGAAATAAAGATAGATGTAAGCATGCTGAAAGACGAACTGGCGCTTGGCATTCCTTCGGGAATACAAAACTCGGTCATCTCACTTGCAAACGTCATCGTCCAGGCGAACATCAACGCCTTTGATTCGCTTGCCATGGCGGGCTGTGGATCTTATTCAAAGCTTGAGGGCTTTGCGTTCCTGCCGATAGTCAGCTTTGCTATGGCGCTTACTACTTTTGTAAGCCAGAATATCGGAGCGAGACAGTATGACAGGGCCAGGTCGGGTGCGCGGTTTGGCATATTAAGCGGTGTCATCGGAGCTGAGATAATAGGGGCGATAATGTTCATCTTTGCGCCGTTTTTCATCTCATTCTTTTCGGACGATCCGGAGGTAATTGCCTTTGGTGTAAAGCAGGCCCACGTGGAGTGCTTGTTCTACTGCCTGCTCTCGTACAATCATACGATGGCGGGAGTGCTGCGCGGTGCGGGAAAGACAAAGGTGCCGATGGCAGTCATGCTTATCTGCTGGTGCCTGATCCGTATAACGTACATAACGGTTGCGGTAAGGCTGGTGCCGGTTATAACGACGATATTCATCGCTTATCCTCTGACATGGAGCCTCAGCGCAATATTATTCACGATTTATTATTTGAAGGTTAAAGTCCTTCGAAACCCAAGGGAGAACGTTAAAATATGAGGAAAAAGAAAAGCATAAAATCAATATTGTTACTTCTGCTTGCAGCCATTGTTATAGCAGTAATGCTGCTTCCTGCGGAAGATGAAGACAAAGCCGCAAGCGGCTCAACCTACGGCCGGGGCAGCACAGAGGCGAGCGCGGAAAAGTTCTGGAGCAGCGCAGTTCGCGATCCCCAGGTGGTGTTAAAGGGTAACGGCGAAGATACAGTAACAATTCTGGTCTATATGAATGGATCGGATCTTGAAACCGAAGACGGGCAGGCGAGCGTAGACCTCGAAGAAATGGTTGCTGCCGGCCAGTCGGACAAGGTAAACATTCTTGTGGAGACGCTGGGCACAAAGCAGTGGAACTCCAAATACAATATATCTTCAAAGGAAACGCAGATTCATAAAGTGGGAAAGGATGGCCTGACAACGGTCAGCACCGGAATGGGACAGCTTGACTGCACCAAAGAAGAGACCTTGCGGGATTTCATAAAGTGGGGTGCAAAGAACTATCCTGCGGACAGGTACATACTGCTGCTTTGGGACCACGGTGGCGGGCCGGTATACGGCTTTGGCTCGGATGAGTTCAGGTCCGAAGACGAAGCGCTTACCATAGACGAGATTCAGAGAGCGCTTGCAGGCGGAGGAGTGTATTTCGACTTTATAGGGATGGACTGCTGCATCATGGGATGCCTTGAGGTCTGCTGTGCTTGCTACGACTATTGTGACTACATGGTTCTGTCGGAAGACTTTGAGTCGGGGCTTGGCTGGGACTACACCCCTTGGCTGCGCAGCCTTTACAAGGATTCTTCAATCAGCACTCCCGAACTGGGAAAGATTATCGTTGAGTCGATGGTAAAGGCAAATCGGATAGACACAAACGGTGACGATGCAATCCTTGCGCTTGTGGATGTGGGATGCACAAAGCTGGTCTACACGGCGTGGAAGGATTTTGCCTATGCAAATGAAGATGTGCTGCTCGGAAAGAACTACAGCCGCGCGGTACAGCCGAGAGGCAAAGCCCTGAAGAGCATGATTCGCGGCGAAAAGGGAATGTTCTCCGATTTCTTTGACCTGCTGGGAACGGACGATTATACGATAGCGGATTATTATATTACGGATATAATGGAGGTTGCTTCGAGCATCAAATCGGATGAAAGCGATGCGCTCAGGGCAGCTCTCGACCAGATGATAGTCCACATGAACGCCTGCGGCGCAGACTCCGGAATGACAGGACTTGCTGTCAGTCTGCCTTATGGTGACAGTGAGTTCTATGCGGATATGGCGAGAATTTTCCTTAACTGCGGCTTTGACCAGCCTTATGTGGCTTGGCTGAACAAGTTCACGACGGCAGACGGCTATTCGGACTTTTACGATTATGGCAGCTGGGATGCCGAGTGGGACGGCTGGGACAGCTACGATGCTTACGAGGACTGGGACTGGAACGAGTGGGATTACTATGACGATTCTTCCTACTGGGAGGACAGCGAGTATTACTGGGAATCCGAAGATTACTGCTATGACTGTAGCGGCGATGACTGGTACTACTGTAATGATTGGGATTACGATGATTGGGACTACGATGAATGGGATTATGACAACTGGGATTATGACGACTGGTATGACTATGATTGGTACTAAAGGAGGCCCGAAATATGTACACCAACTTTGATCTCGGAATAGAGGGCAGAAAGATAACGGGCTACCACTGGGCGATTGAAAACCCAAAGAAAGTGGTAGTGCTGATTCACGGAATCGGAGAGCATGCAGGCAGATATAACCGCATGGCAAGCTACTTTGCAAAGGCAGGCATAGCGCTTGTCAGCATGGACTTGCGCGGACACGGCAGGTCTGACGGAGTCAGGGGTCACACGGCGCCGAGGGTAGAGGTTCTTTCCGATATCGACAAGCTGATAGAGTATGCGCAGGAGGCTTATCCGGGCCTGCCGCTGATTCTCTACGGTCATAGCATGGGCGGAAATCTGGTGCTTGACTACCGCAGGAGGGGAAAGCTTTCCGGGGTACCTGACGGCTATATAATATCGGCCCCTTGGGTGAAGCTGGCAAACGATTTTCCAAAGCCGGTCGTTGGCATAATACGCTTTTTGTCAAGGATATGCCCGCAGATGAGAGTGAGTTCGTCCTGTGACGAGGGACTTCTTGGAAATCCCGATTCGGTAAGGCCGTATAATGACGATCCGATGGTTCACGGAAGCATCACGCTGCTGTGTGCGGCAGAGTGCTATATGATAGGCGAGCAGCTTTTTGAGGGAGCTTTGCACGGAAGAGATGCAGCAGGCGTTCCCGATGCGGGGACGAAAAAGCCGACGCTGCTGATGCACGGAAGCGCAGATCGCATCTGCTCTGTCGAGGGCAGCAGGCAGATTGCCGCAATGGAGCCGGACATAACTTATGTTGAGTGGGAAGGGTACTTCCACGAAATACACAACGGAAATAAAACCGAAACAGGCGAGGCAGCAATACTCCGCGCCATAGATTTCATTTCCAATCTGGGGACAGGCACCAAATTGGAAAAATAGCGAATTTGGGGACAGGCACCAAATTAGAAAAAAGGCGAATTCGGGGACAGGTTCTAGAGCGTGACCTGTCCCTAAAATGGAAAAAAGGCGAATTTGGGGCCTGTCCCCAGATTGGAAAAGGAGAGCGGAATGAACGAGGAAAAGAAAACATACAAAACAGATGTAATGGATCCGAGCTGGACTGAAGAAGAGGCTCGCGAACGAGTAATGAAAAAAGAGGCCGAAAACAGAGGCATGTTCAAGAAGTTTGCAATTTATATTGCGGTCTTCTTTATCGTTGTTGCGGCTATAATAGTTAAGTTTAATATGTAGCTTTTATATCATTAGATTTTTTATTTGTTTGCGGTTTTACAGCAGATTACAAAAGGGCATGAAAAAACGAAGGAGCCTGTCCCGGCGCAGAATGCACCGGGGAGGGTTCTTTTTTTGTAATAAAATACAAAGCGGGGAAAATCCAATGCAAAATTGAATGAATTGTAGATACAATTACATAATTATTCAAGGTAAAGTTTTAAACAGATAAAGCAGAAAAGCGCCGTTTGAAATATCGCCATTTGGTCGCACTTTAGCTCGTGAAAGTGATAACGGTCTATCGTGACTACATCAAAAACATTGAAATTCTCAAATCTATTGGCCTTTAATTTGTAAAAATCGCTTTACAATAAAAACTTCTTTGCTATAATGTATTTTGGAAAGTCGGAACAAGATGTGTTGCATAAATATACACATCAGCAAAATAATTATGCATAGTGACATCCCCGAATTTCCTTGGTATGTTATTTTTTATCGAAACATTAAAATAAAGAAACGGAGAGAAAAATATGGCAGTAATTATCAACGGTAAGAACCTTACCATCGAACAGGTTATCGCAGTTTGCAGACACGGCGAAAAGGTAGAGCTGGCGCCTGAAGCTATCGAAGCTGTTAAAAAGGCAAGAGCTTACATCGAAAAGAAGGTAGCAGAAAAAGCTGTAGTTTACGGCCTCACCACAGGCTTCGGCAAGTTTGCAAGCGTAGCTATCGACACCGAGCAGACAGCAAAGCTTCAGAAGAACCTCATCATTTCCCACACTTGCTCAATGGGCAAGCCTTACGAGGAAAAGTATGTAAGAGCTGCAATGCTCCTCAGAGCAAACTCACTTTCAAGAGGCAACTCCGGCATCAGACTTGAGACCCTCCAGACTCTCATCGACATGCTCAACGCAGGCATCCACCCAATCGTTCCTGAAAAGGGATCCGTTGGCGCATCCGGCGACCTCGCTCCGCTTTCCTGCATCGCAATGGGACTTCTCGGCCTCGGCAAGGTTACTTACAAAGGCCAGCTGATGGACGCAGCTGATGCAATGAAGAAGGAAAACATCAAGCCGGTAGTGCTCGCTTCCAAGGAAGGCCTCGCACTCAACAACGGTACACAGATGCTTACAGCGGTAGGCCTCAACACACTTTATGACGCAATGAACCTGATGAAGATTGCCGACATCGCAGGCGCTATGACAGGCGAAGCACTTCACGCGATCAGAAAGGCTTACGATCCAAAGACACACCTTTTAAGAAATCACCCGGGCCAGATTGCAGCAGCAGAGAACATGAGAAACCTCCTCGAGGGCTCCAAGAATGCTCTTCCGCTCCACGCAACAAAGGTACAGGATCCATATTCACAGAGATGCCTGCCACAGATCCACGGCGCATCCCGCGATGCCATCATGTATGTATATGAAGCGGTATCCAGAGAAATCAACGCAGTAACAGACAACCCTATCGTATTCCCGGATGACGACGAAGTAATCTCCGGCGGCAACTTCCACGGCCAGCCGATGGCACTCGCTTTCGACTTCCTGAAGATTGCAATCTCCGAGCTTGCTAACGTTTCCGAGAGAAGAACTGAAAGGCTGGTTAACCCTGCACTCTCCGAAGGACTTCCTGCATTCCTCACAAAGGAAGGCGGCCTCAACAACGGTTACATGATCGCTCAGTACGCAGCAGCTTCAATGGTTTCCGAGAACAAGGTTTATGACCACCCTGCATGTGTTGACTCCATCCCGACTTCCGCTAACCAGGAAGACCACGTTTCGATGGGTGCAACCTCAGCAAGAACAGCAGCTATGGTACTCGACAACGCACAGAAGGTTATCGGTATCGAGCTTTCCGCAGCAGCACAGGGTATCTGGCTCCGTCAGGAAATGGGCGAGCACGGCATCGACAACCTCGCTCCTGCTACAAAGGCTGTATATGACTTCATCCGCACAAAGCAGGCTCCTATCGAAGAAGACGTAATTATGGAATACGTTCTCGCAGACTTTGACGAAATGGTAAAGAGCAACGCTATTTTGGAAGCAGCTGAAAAGGTAGTTAAATTAAAATAATTAAAAATAATTATATGGTGATATATGGTGAGACCTGTCCCCGAAGTGGAAAAAATTCCACTTTGGGGCCTGTCCCCAGATTGGAGAAGAAATGGATAATAAAAAAATTGCTCAGGCAATGACCATCAAATTAGACAACAAGCTTCCTGAAAAGAAGACTTTCCAGGAAGGCATCAGACGTGCTCCGGACAGAGGCTTCAGACTCACAAAGGCACAGACAAAGATTGCGCTCAAAAACGCACTCCGCTATGTTCCTGAAGAGCTTCACGAAACACTCGCTCCTGAGTTCATGGAAGAATTAAAGACCTATGGCCGTATCTATGCCTATAGATACAGACCCGAAGGCCGCATCTACGGAAAGCCGATCGATGAGTACAAGGGTAACTGCATCGAAGCAAAGGCATTCCAGGTAATGATTGACAACAATCTCGACTTTGAGGTAGCGCTCTATCCTTACGAGCTCGTAACCTACGGCGAAACAGGTTCCGTTTGCCAGAACTGGCTCCAGTACAACCTGATTAAGAAGTACCTCGAGGTAATGACTCAGGATCAGACACTTGTTGTTGAATCCGGTCACCCACTCGGACTCTTCCCTTCAAAGCCGACAGCACCTAGAGTAATCATCACAAACTCCATGATGATCGGTATGTATGACAACCTCGAAGACTGGGAAGTTGCAGAGGAGATGGGCGTAGCCAACTACGGCCAGATGACAGCAGGCGGCTGGATGTACATCGGACCTCAGGGTATCGTTCACGGTACATTCAACACAATCTTAAATGCAGGTCGCAAGGAGCTCGGCGTTCCTGCTGACGGCGACCTTGCAGGTCATACCTTCGTATCCTCCGGTCTAGGCGGAATGTCCGGCGCTCAGCCAAAGGCTGCCAACATCGCAAACGCGGTTGGTATCTTTGCAGAAGTTGACATTTCAAGAATCGAAACAAGACACGATCAGGGCTGGGTAGATGTCATCATGGATGATATCGACGAAATCTTCAAGCTCGCAAACGAAAAGGTAGCAAAGAAGGAGTCCATCTCCATCGCTTACCACGGAAATATCGTAGACCTCCTCGAGGCAGCCGTTGCAAAGAACTTCAAGATCGATCTTCTTTCCGACCAGACCTCCTGCCACAATGTATATAACGGCGGATACTGCCCTGTAGGACTCACCTTTGAAGAGAGAACAGAGCTCCTTCACAAGGACAGAGACCTCTTCTGCAAGAAGGTTGACGAGACTCTTCACAGACACTTCAAGGCTATCAAGGTTCTCACAGAGAGAGGAACTTACTTCTTTGACTACGGTAACTCCTTCATGAAGGCTATGTATGATGCCGGCGTAAAGGAACTCTCAAAGAACGGTTATGACGACAAGGACGGATTCATCTGGCCTTCATACGTTGAAGATATCATGGGACCTATCCTCTTTGACTATGGCTACGGTCCGTTCAGATGGGTATGCCTCTCCGGCAAGCCGGAGGATCTCCGCGAAACAGACAAGGCCGCTATGGAGTGCATCGATCCGAACAGACGCGGTCAGGACAGAGACAACTGGGTATGGATTCGCGACGCAGAAAAGAACAAGCTCGTTGTCGGCACTCAGGCAAGAATCCTCTACCAGGATGCAGAAGGCCGTACAAATATCGCACTCGCATTCAACAAGCTCGTTCGCGAGGGCAAGATCGGTCCTGTAATGATGGGTCGTGACCACCACGACGTATCCGGTACAGACTCCCCATTCCGTGAGACCTCCAACATCAAGGACGGTTCGAACGTAATGGCTGACATGGCTGTACAGTGCTACGCAGGTAACGCTGCTCGCGGAATGTCGCTTATCGCACTTCACAACGGCGGCGGCGTAGGCATCGGCAAGTCCATCAACGGCGGCTTCGGCCTCGTACTCGACGGCTCCGAGAGAGTTGACGAAATCATCAAGTCCGCTATGATGTGGGACGTAATGGGCGGCGTTGCAAGACGTAACTGGGCAAGAAACGAGAACGCCATCACTACTTCCATCGAATACAACAAGAACTACGGCCACGAAGACAACGCTATCGGCAAGGGCTTCGGACACATCACAATTCCGTACATCCCAAGCGAAGAGCTGATCGAGAAGACTGTAGATAAGTTCCTGAAATAAAAAACGGTTAATATAAACAGAGGCTCTACCAAACCTCATCGGACCACGGCTTGCGCCTGGTGCGGACTTAACGCAGCGGTACTAAGCTCTTACTTCGCTATGCTCGTAAGTCGCTAAGTGCCGGCTATCCGCAACGGTCCGATTCGGTTTAGTAGAGCCTCTGTTTATACTCATTTTTCCTTGACGGGCGTCAAATAAAATGGTATTATAATAAAAAGTTTATTTGACGGACGTCAAATGGAAAGGAGTCGAAGGAGATGCTTGAAACAAAGGTAATAAGAGAGGAACAAGACCTGACATATTTGAAATGGTCGCACATACGCAGCTCCAGCGGCACAGCCGGAACCTTTTTGAAATCGGAATCGAGCCTCGGAGGAATAAAGAAGTATTACAAGCTTTCGAATTTTGATTCTGTAAAGGGTATTATCGGTCATGAATGCGTAAACGAACTGGTGGTAGATAGGCTTCTGACAATATTGGGTGTGGAGCACCTTCACTATGAGTTAATAAATGCTGTGATTGAAATAGAAGGGAAGGAATATAAAACGTTCCTGTGCGCTTCCGAAGACTTCAAAAACAAAGGAGAAAGCAAAACTGCACTGGATAATTTCTATGCAGCAAATTGCGAAAAAGGAGAAGCTCACTACGATTTTTGCGTACGCATGGGTTGGCAGCAGTATATAGACACCATGCTTGCGGTGGATTTTCTGATACTAAACAGGGATCGTCATGGGGCAAATATTGAAGTGCTGCGAAATGCCGGAGCAAAGACGCTTCGAATTGCACCGCTCTTTGACCACGGACTGTCGCTCCTCTTTCCGTGCACATCCTCCGAGGAGGCGCAAAACTATGATGTGCTCGAAGACAAGAAGTGTGGGAACTTCATTGGGTCCTCGTCCTGTCGCGAGAATCTTTCACTTATAAAGGATGTCGGCGGACTCTTTTCAAATCCGCTTAAAAGCTCGGACAGAAACGCTCTTTTTGAAGACTTGGATGGCGTGTTGCCGGAAGTCTTTTTCGATAAAATCTGGGAAATGATATACAGGAGGTTTGAAATCCTTGAAGATCTTTCAAATAATAGATAAAGAAACCGGGGCAGTGCCGGGAACGCTTTTATATGCCGAAAAGGATAAAGTTTTCATCGTGGAATTGGCGGAAACCTTGGATGAATGGAGCGCGCCGCTGCTTTTCAGCGGGTTTGTAAAAAGAGGGATATATACGGTTCCGAGGGACATAAGTCTGGCATGGGTAAGAGAGCGTATAATTCCCAGCGGCAGACAGAATATCGCGGCCATTTTGGCAAATCAAAAGATGAAGGAATATGACGAAATACGTTTTTTAGAGATTTCGGAGGGTCGTTGTTCTCAGGACAACCTTTATCTCAAAAGGATTGATGAGATACCTGAATATGTAAAAGAAAGGCAGCGGCATAACCTGACGGGAGTTTTTCCGACTGCTGTAAGCAGCTTGATTTGCTTTTTCGCAGACGACGAAGTAAAAAGGGTCAATTTGGAGAAGCTGCCCGATTTGGAAGGCATCAATAAGGTTTTGAAAAATCGCGAGCTTTTCGAGTCGGCAAAGGTTGGTTTTGCAGGGTATTTTGTCACCTTTGACAACGCCATAGATATACCGGCAGCAGCATTATACGAGGCGGGAGAAAGCTTGCCTCTTACGAAAGAGGATTTTGTGAGCTTTGTGCGAAATAATGTGCTGGACACATCGGAAGCCTGCGCTCTGCTAGAGTGCTCGCGCCAGAACTTGGCGTATTTGTGCGGGCAGAATAGGCTTGCTCCAATCAAAGAGGGGCCATCGGGAAATCTGTACTTGAAAGAGGACCTTTTGCGGACCAGGTGGTAATTTCTTTCTTTATATGAACCCGGAAATGTGGTAGTGTGCTGCAAATTCGTAGCTTCTGCTGCGCAAGGTAGTTCTAGAAATGAGGTAGAAAAAATAAAAACCTTAGATGTTTCAAAAAATTTTTTTGTGTCAAATTTTGACCGAAAAATAGCGAATTTTGCACAAAAACGCAATATATTTGCATGACATGCAAAACCGGGGAAATTTTTCGCATCACATGCAAAATCCGTGATTTGACAAAGAAACTCTGTAAAAGTAATATGAGAGTGGAATTGAAGCAAAGTTTCTCGTGAATAGAATTAAGGGATAGGAAAAGCCTATGATTTGTCCATATTGCGATAAGGAAATGACAAGAGGATACGTAGCCGGTTTGTCAGGGATTACTTTTTCGGAAGAATACCGAAGAGTGTCTTTGTATGTAAGAAAAGGCGACATAAGCATTGCTAAATTTACCGGTTGCGTTGCGCATAAAGCTGCTTGGCTTTGCGAAAATTGTAGGATGGTGATTATGAAAAACATACCGGAACCTGCAAAGAAAAGAGAGTTTAGCGGTGAGGTCGAGGATTTAAGCTTTGAATAGGAGCTACTTGCTTTAATTTTTCTGTTTGCAAAGGCAATAGGTTTCAGTGCATAGAAGCATAGCGTAGAGGGGCGACAGTGCGCCCCTCTGTTTTATTTAGTGCTTTGCTTTATTATCAGCTGATTTGTCTTTTTAAGCTTGCGGAATTCGGAGCTTGAGATATTGGCTATACTTTCGCTAATCGGGCCGTTTCGAGGCTCTTTTGTTAAAAGGCATTTTGTTGCCATGGGAGCAAAGCCTTCTTTTTCAAGCGAGCAAATCAATACGCCGACTTGCTCGTTCAGGCTTTCCTTAGGGGGATTAAGGATAACGAAAATTTTATCGCTTTTGTTCTTTGTGTTTCTTACCTGAATGTGCGTTGCAACATCACTTTCCACCAAGCTACCGGTATAAATGTTTCTGCAAGAACCGAGATCGTCCTTCTTTTTGACATCGTAAAATAAAAGAAGGTGATGCTCGCTTTCCGTATAGTTGCGGTCAAGGATCGAAACGATTTCTCTTTCCGACTTTGCGTCGTTGTAGTAAAGATAAAAGGTCGAAGACATGAAGGCTTCCGACGAATTTTCGGTGCTTTCGGCTTGAGCAACCTGAGAGATTCCCTGCGTCAAATCAACATCATAGTGCCGTGATAATGCGCACAGGGTGTTTAAATCTATAGGTATTTGCCCTTTTTCATAACGTGATACGGTTGATACGCTTTTGCCAATAGCAAAAGCAACATCTTCAAGCTTCTCCTTGCGATTTTTCCGCACAGTTTTTAAATATTCTCCGAGATCTTTTAAGAGTTCAGACATACGATACCTCCAACTTTATTTCGGTTTTCAAAACATCGCTTCATACGCGATAAATAGGGCCTCAACCTTCCCCTTCACATATAAAACGTTTTAGATTCGGTTTTTGTGACAGGAATTCGGCGATATTTTAAAAATAATTCTAAAAAGAAGTGAAAATCGCTTAATTACAGAAGATAGATAAACCCTGAAATCAAGCTGACAAAATTTTTGAAGATATAAACAGAGGCGCTACCAAACCGAATCGGACCGTTGCGGATAGCCGGCACTTAGCGACTTACGAGCATAGCGAAGTAAGAGCTTAGTACCGCTGCGTTAAGTCCGCACCAGGCGCAAGCCGTGGTCCGAGGAGGTTTGGTAGCGCCTCTGTTTTTATTTTTATATGTTATTCTCGCTTTATGCGAACCCGGAAATGTGGTAGAATGTAAAAGGTCGAAAGCCGAAAGAAAATCAAGTGAACAAAGAAAAGGAGAAAGATATGTCGACTTTACTTATTAAAAATATAGGCCGTCTCCAGACGGCGACAGGCAGCCACCCGCACAAGGGCAAGGAGCAGGGCGAAAACCTCAAGCTCGATAACGCTGCTGTTTACTGCGTAGACGGACGCATAAAGGAAATCACAAGTGGCGGGAAGCTGCCGGCAGGTTCCGAAAATGCAGACACTATTATAGACGCCGAGGGCAAGCTCGTGACGCCGGGTCTCGTGGAAGGCCACACACATCTCGTTTTCGGCGGCTACAGACATAACGAGATTCCGCTTAAATTAAAGGGCGCAGGCTATCTCGACATTCTCCGCGCAGGCGGCGGCATCAACGATACCGTAAAGAAGACCAGAGAAGCCACCGAGGCCGAGCTTTACGCTAAGTGCGAAGGCTTCCTCGACGAAATGATGAGCCTCGGCGTTACTACGGCAGAGGCAAAGTCCGGCTACGGCATCGATATGGATACGGAGCTAAAGCTCCTGCGCGTGCTGAATAAATTAAACGAAGATCACCCGATGGACCTCGTTACAACCTTTATGCCGGCGCACGTTGTGCTTGCTGACTGGAAGGGAAAGGAGGACGAATACATCGAGCTTTGCATAAAGGAGATGTTCCCTTACGTAAAGGAGCATGGGCTGGCTGAGTTTGTCGACATCTTTACCGAGGACAGCGTTTTCAACTACGAGCAGAGCAAGCGCTATCTGCAGGCAGCAAAGGATATGGGCTTTGGCCTCAAAATTCATGCCGATGAAATCGAAGCTATCGGCGGATCAAAGCTTGCCGGCGAAATCGGCGCAACCTCGGCAGAGCACCTTATCGTAATAAACGAAGAAGGTATGGCAAGCATGGCAAAGGGCGGCACTATCGCAATGCTGCTCCCGGCGACATCGTTCTATCTCGGTGCGACATTCGCGCCTGCTCGCCGCATGATCGACGAGTTCGAGATTCCGGTGGCTATGGCTACGGACTTTAACCCGGGTTCATGCCCGTCTCTCAACATGCAGTTTGTCATCAATCTCGGTTACCTCAAATATCGCATGACGCCTGAGGAAATCCTGACAGCGGTTACAATTAACCCTGCCTGCGGCATCGGTCGCGGCGATGAGGTCGGAACCCTCGAAGTCGGAAAGAAAGCCGACATGGTTATCTGGGATGCGGACAGCTTTGAGTTCCTGTGCTACCGCATGGGCTCAAACCTCGCAATTGAGACAATCAAGGGTGGAGAGATTTTTTAATAAAGCTTCTTGGGAAGGCAGAGCACCGGCTCCGCCTTTTTTTGTAGCATTTGCAAACTTATGCACTAAAATAGTCAAATCGTGGACTGTAGTGCATACAAAATGTCTTGGAAAAAGGGAAAAATAGTACTCGGACGGGTTTGGGTCTATAATTCCATGCACTAAATCCGGGGATTTTATGAAATAGTGCATATACGCGGCTGATAACTGCGCAAAATCTCAAATACTCAATGCACTACATGTACATAATATATGTGTTTAGTGTATAGATTCGCAAAAGCTAATGCCATGAATTAAAAAGAACAGAGAATTCAGAAAACGGTTGACAATGCGCGCGAAAAACATTAAAATTCAATCAGCAAGTACTTAACGACACAATTGATATTGCGATAAAAAAGGGGGAAGTATGAGAAAGACTATAATCTTAGTGGTGGTGCTTTTGACGCTGCTTCTCGCAGCTTGCGGTACGCCGCAGGATGGCAGGATCGACGTCGCAAAGGCTTTCTGCAGTGAGTTCCACGAAAATGTGGACAATGTTGCGATGGGCGAACTTATTGACACTCTTTCCGCCGTGCCAAATCCGGAAGACCTGCAAGCCTTGGACGCAGACGGCATCCTTGCGATAGACACGAAAAAGCAAGCAAAGATGGAAGAGCTTTACGCTCCGCTTGAAGAATACTTCGCAGAAGGAGCTTTTGAGCGCTTCATCTCGCAGGCCCTTTTGTACGAATACCGCAAGCAGTGCTACGAACTGGAAGCAAGTCCTGCAATCACGGACTTTTCCGCGGCGGAGGGTGATGGCGGCACGCTGGATGTAACACTTATGCTGAGCACCGGCATTGAGGGAAAGGCAGACATAGAGCAGCACCTTCAGTTCACATTTGACGGTAATGAAAAGATCACAGATGTGTTCTTCACAAGCCGCAGCTTTTTAAACTAGTAGTATTAAGTCCAAACTCCGAAAATTTTTGACATGACGGGGCGTTAGTGATATGTCAAAGCTAGAAAAAGAAGCTACAGAAGAGTGGCTTGCCTTTTTTGCTGTTAATAAAAATATGGTAAAATGAAAAGTGCCCCTATTGCAGCGCGCCGAACGACCATATCAGGCGTACGGCGAACAAGCGACTGAAAACCATAGATAAATTAAAGGAATACTGCCTCGTGAACAATGTGCCGGTAGACAAGATGCGCTTCCACATCGGCGAGAATTACAAGGGCGCAAAGGCTTACGGCATCGGTCGCGGCGATGAGGTCGGAACCCTCGAAGTCGGAAAGAAAGCCGACATGGTTATCTGGTATGCGGACAGCTTTGGGTTCCTGTGCTATCGCATGGGCTCAAACCTCGCAATTGAGACAATCAAGGGCGGAGAGATATTTTAATAAAGCTTTTGGAAAGGCAGAGCACCGGCTCTGCCTTTTTATATTTGACTTTTTTGTTTTAGATTGATATAATACAAGCGTAATTAGAAGCAAAAATTCAAAAACAATATATCAAGAAAGGAGTTGGCCTATCATGACATATATGGACTTTACCTGTAATCTGTTGAAAAAGGCACCAGTCGGTGCACCTATTTATACAGGGCAAGTTGCAGAGAAAATGGCTGAACATTTTACTCTTGAGCGTAAAGAGGCTACAGCTGCAACTGCTGTTGCTTTCAAACGCATCATGGATGGTAAGTTAATTCCGGATCTGCGTTTTTATCAGAAAGGAATTTATTATAGAACGATTTCTACGCCTTTCGGCGAAAGAGGTATAGACAGAGAGCAGCTTGTTGCCGACAAATATCTGTTCCCCAACAAGGGATATGAAACGGGGCTTACTTTCCTTCATCGTATAGGGCTTACAACGCAGATGCCCAAAGAACGTGTAATTGCTACAAATATGGCAAAAGAATGCGCACGAACAGATAAGAAACTGGAAGTTGTGATTAAACCACCAAAGGCAGAGATAAGTGCGGAGAATAAAGATTATCTGCAAATACTGGATGCATTGGAGATTTTGGATAAAGCACCTATTGATGCAGAGCATCCATATGAGATAATAGCAGAACATATTCGGGAAAAAGAGTTGCGTTACGAAAGACTACTTTATTTTGCAGCTCATTATTACAACAAGAATACCGTCATGCAGCTTGCGCACACCGCCGGAGAAGGAGAGAAAAACAAATGAGATTACACCTCGATAAAGATGCCTTTCGAGTATTAATAGAAAGCGTTCATGAACGGACAGGATACAGAAGCGATGTTTTGGAAAAAGATTATTATGTAGTGCTTATACTGAAGGAACTTGCAGAGAAACAAGCTGCTGGTTTGCCTGCTTATTTTAAAGGCGGAACCGCATTATACAAAGCCCTTAAAACTACAAATCGTTTTTCTGAAGACATAGATTTGTCCGTTGATACCAGAGGCATAAGTCGTTCGCAAAGTGATAAGCGATTAGAACAAGCCACAAAGAAATACGCTTCTTTAATGCGTGACCCGGCAAGCGGAAAAACGAATCGTTCAGAAGTCATTGCCACATATATCTATGAACCGATAACTGTCTATGATGCAAACGATGCGCTACAGCGGTTTGGAAAGGTAAAAATTGAAGCAACATCGTTCACCATCAGCGAGCCGATTGAAAGGTTGGAGGTTTCCGCTATGTTGTACAGCCTTGCTTCGGAAAGAGAAAAGCGGATTCTCGAAAAGGAGTATGACGTAAGGCCGTTCTCTGTTTTAACCATCTCTATGGAGCGAGTTTTTATTGATAAGCTCTTTGCTGCAGAAGCATATGTGCGGAGAGCTGCTGAGCCGCATCGGGCTTTTGAGGCGGCAAAACATATTTACGATTTGGCAGTTATCGGGGAACACGAAAAAATCGAGAGCCTTCTCTCCGATAAGGATCAAATGAAGAGACTCTTGGATATACGTATCACTGAAGAGAAAAATCGTCTTGATGGGATAGCAGGTGTAATGCCTTCGGAGTTCTCTTTCTTTTCGGAAGCGGCGAAAAGCATAGCAATTCGTAAGGCTTACAGCACCATGCAAAGCCAATATGTGCTTCGCGAAAGTGATTGTATTGATTATGAAAATGCAATGGAAGCTATATCTTCCATCCAAGAAAAACTGGTGAAAAATCCATCGTGGCGCGAATATAAACTATAAAGAATAGTATATTAAGGGCTGGAAGACTTGCGAGCACTTCTGTCGAAAATTTTGGCAGAAGTGTTTTTCAAGTGTCCGTTCATCTGAGCAGATATAGATTGCTCATTTGATGCGCGTCAAATGAGAGTTGAATAAAGCGGTGCCAAAAGAACAGAGAATTCAGAAAACGGTTGACAATGCGCGCGAAAAACATTAAAATTCAATCAGCAAGTACTTAACGACACAATTGATATTGCGATAAAAAAGGGGGAAACATGAAAAAGATTTTAACCATAGCGATAGCAATCGTTTGCTGCGCGGTTTCCGTTGTCTCTTTGGCAGAGCCCTATGAGGCTGCTGATGATTCGGCGGTGGCGGACACTATAGCTATGCTGGAGGCGCAGTACAGCACCCTCGAAGGGCAGATTGTCTGGGCGGGTGAAGAAGAGTTCGCTGTTTACGAGGTATTCAAAAAAGAAGCAGGCACCTATACAACATCTATCGGAAAAATAAAGCCAATCGTTATTGGAGTTGCGACCGTTGTCAGATCCAAGGAGGATTCTTCGTTTGTTCGGGTAGAGACTCTTCCGTATATAGAAATCGTTGCACCAGATGCAGACTGGGATGGTGGGGACTTTTCAATTAATAACGATGGGAGCGGTAAAGTAAGGATTTCCTCTGTCGGCTGCTTCTTCAGGGGGCTTGCTACTTCCAGCAAACCGCCGGTTAAATCCGAGAATGTAACCGTAGCTGTTTACGTAAACTTTGAATAAATTGAACTAAAAAACCGCTTCACCTGTCAAAAGGTGTAGCGGTTTATATTATTCGCTTTATGCTTTACCAGTCGGGATCCCAGGCGCTGCCGGAATCCCAATCCCAATCGTCATCGTAATCCCAGTCGTCGTCATCATCCCAGGATGAACTCCAGTCATTGTCATCGGACCAGGAGCTCCAGGAGGAGTCGTCGTCCTCGTCGTACCAGACAGAGTCGCTGAAATCATCAAAGTCATAGTCGTAATCGTAGTAATACGATTCGTAATACTCGGCCATGTCCTCGAGAGGCTTGTCGGTAGGCAGCCATCCGGAATCATCATATCTGTACCAGCTGTTGCTCTGGTTATAATAGTGCTGTCCGTTGTAGTTATAATAACCTGAAGCATCTGTCGACATCAGGTAAAAAACAATACAAAAAAGCACAAAAAACGCTATACCTACAACTAAAAGAATCTTTTTCCATTTTGGCCAGGGCTGGTGATTTTTCCTCTTTGCAGGGGGCCGGCTGCCCGGAAGATTTGCTTCCTCGTGGTTGTTAAACTCCGTGCGCAGCTTTTGGAAAATCTCGTTTACCGCATAGGCTTCATCTGTTCCCGAATAGCGAACCGCACGGCTCCCATCGGCTTTGTTTTTATAAACGACAAAGTTTGAACCGTCTTTGTATATTCCATAGGCCTTTGCACCCTTGTAATTTTCGCCTATATGGAAATGCATCTTTTCGAGAGGCACATTCCGCAGGCGGCAATATTCCTTCAGCTCATCAATCGTGTGAGGCACGCCGTCGGCTGCGCGCTTTGTATGGCTGTTCGGCGCACCGCAGTGCGGGCAGACGGTTAAATCATCTTCGAACAGGTTTGAACAATATTCGCATTTAATCTGCATAAAACATCCTCCTGATTTGTCCGCATTCAATTATACACTAAAGGCCAATAAAATCCACCCCAAAAGCGAAAAAGAAAGAAAAAATCCTTGCATAAATATACCTAAAAGCGTATCATATTAACCACAAGCGTAAAAAAGGAGACATATCATGAAAAGCCCGATAAATCAGAGTAAACAGGACATATACGTAAAAGAATTTCAAAAACTCATTCGCAAGGAAACCGTTTCTTCGCGTGAAAACAGAGACCGCACAAAGTTCCGCGAGTTTCACGATATTCTCCGTGAGGTCTTTCCAAAGGTCTTTGAGGCATGCGAATTTCGCGAGTTCGACGGCTCAATCCTCCTCCTCTGGAAGGGAAAGGACCGCAGCAAGCCCCCTATTATGTTCATGAACCACCACGACGTTGTGGAAGCAACCGGCAACTGGAAATACCCTCCTTTTTCCGCAGAGATAGCGGACGGCAGGATTTACGGCCGCGGCACCTTTGACACAAAGGGCGGGCTCTACTGCATGCTCCGCGCCGGAGAAGAGCTGATTACCGAAGGCTTTACGCCTGACCGCGACATATATTTTGAAAGCACATGCAACGAAGAAAATACACAGGAAGGCGCTGCAGCCATTTCAAAGTGGATGAAGGAAAACGACATACACCTTGCGGCAAGCTTTGACGAAGGCGGCAATATTATGGAGGTGCCGGTAGAAGGTGTAAAGGGTACCTTTGCTATGGTAGGACTCGGTGAAAAGGGCTGCGCAGAGATTAAGTTTACTGCGCGCTCTGCAGGAGGTCATGCAAGCGTGCCGCCAAAAAATACGCCGCTTGTTCGACTCGGCCGCTTTATGGCTGAGGTCGAAGACACTGTAGCCTTTGACAGGAAAAAGTCTGACGTTCTCGAAGAGCTTCTTCGCCGCCTCGAGCCGTTTATGGGAGGGCAAAAGATAAACACTGACGACTTTGAATCGCTTACGCCTACGCTAAGGGCGATGCTTGCAACAACGCTGGCCTTCACGATGGCGCATGGCGCGGAGGGCGCGAACGTGCTGCCGCAGGAGGCTTACATAATAGGAAATATGCGCTTCTCGCATCATGAGGGTCGTGATAAAGCGATGGAAAAAGTGCAGAAGGTGGCCGATAAATACGGCATTGAGATAGATGTGTACGATCCGGGCTTCATTTCGACGATTTCGCCTTATGACGGGCCGGCTTTCCAAGTGATGGAATCCGCGATAAAAGAGATTTTTCCAAATGTTGATGCGGTGCTGCCATATATCTTAAACGGTGCATCGGATTCGTCGTTTTACGGTGAGGTATGCGATCAGTGCATGCGCTTTCTGCCATTCGAGGCAGACGCAGAGCAGATGGCGGGCGTGCACGGCCTAAACGAGCACATAAAAGTGGATTCACTCGCCCCGGCGGTGGAGTTTTATAAGTATATAATGCGAGAATACAAATAAAATATGAGCCTATATGCGCCGCAAATTATAAACGTGGAGGCATATTCCAAGCCCAATCAAAAATATTGCAAGTACTATTAAACCTGGGGAGCCGGTACCGCCCAGTATCTCATTGTGGCCGAAAAGCAAAAAAAAGGTAAAAAATATCCAAACCATAGAAGGTAAAATGCGGCTTAGCTTTGGGGCTTCGGCAGCGTCCGACTCCTCCTGATAAAAGTAAACTGCACATGACAGTTCAACTGTAAACCAGATAGCTATCGCTATAATCCCCACACCAAAAGCATATGCACGAGTCAAGGTTCCGTCAAGGGCGCCTGCTATGAGCACGAGAAGCGGTATAAACTCACCGACTGCCAGCGACTTCCACTGCCAGGTTGCCAGCATGACAGCTTCGCTTACCGGAAAGCACCTATAAGCAACCTCTTCCTCTCGGAAAAATTTTGGCATTTCCCGGTCAATCCATAAAGAGGTTATAAACATGCTCATTAGGCAGGTGATGTCTTTAAAGTTCGCATTTCGAGAAAAGATGAACACCATCCATAAAAGCTCCAGTGCGAGGACCACGCCAAGCCTAAAGAGCCCGTCCCGGTGCAGCTTAAAATACTCCAAATTCTTTTGTCTTTGATTCATTTCTTCCACCTAAACCGCCTCTTCCCTAAGGATATCCTTTATCGCCTCCTGCAAAGTTCCGCCGAACTCTGCGCGCAGCTCGTCGCAATTCTTGTACAGCGTAATTTTTCCGTCCTTTAGTACGCAGGCATCGTCGAAAAGCTTTTCGATTTCGCTGATAAGATGCGTTACTATAATCATCGAGGATTCTTCACCAAAGCTGTCCAGTATTGCATCAATTACCACATCTCTTGCAACAACATCGATTGCACCGAGCGGCTCGTCCAAAATATAGAGCTTTGCTTTGCGCGCCATAGTCAGTGCAATTTGAGCCTTTTCTGCGGTTCCAAGTGATATCTCTCCGGAGCGCTGCAGAGGATCTACTTCAAAGCGTTCAAGCAGATTCAGGCACTTTTGCCTGTCAAAGTCATCGAAAAATCTTTCGTAAATATCAATAATCTCTGATATCGACAGCTTCTCCGGAAGAGCAAGCTTCTCCGGCAGGTAAGCAACGTAGTTTTTCGTGATACATCCGGGACGGCTCCCGCATATGCTGACCTTTCCCTCATAACCTCTGGTCATTCCTGCGAGTATTTTAAGCAGTGTTGTCTTTCCGCTTCCGTTATTACCGAGTAGTCCCACAATCCTTCCTGCAGGGATTTCTAAATTAACACCCTTCAGAACCTCACCGGTCAGGAAGGATTTTCTCAGGTCTTCAATTTTTAGAACTGTTTCTCTGTTTGTGTTTTCCATCTTATTTTCCTCGTATTCTCCAATTTCGCTTTTAATCGGTCATATATTGCTTCATTTTCCGGTAGGAAACATAAATTAAAGTCGCTGCAAGACAAAGGCTGACTATTATGGTGATCAGCATTTTTACGTGCATATTTCCGACAAAGAGACGCTCCGCTATGTCCGAGCGGAAGACAAACAAAAAGAGGATAATAAACGTGAAAAGCTTTTTTAGAGCAGCTTTAAGCTTACTATCTTTTTCTTTTTCATCCTTGTAATCAAAGGCTCCGTTTGTTAAAAGCGCTGCGGCTAAAAACAAAGCTCCGGAAAGAGCGCTTGCAATGTAGCAGGCAGTATCGGCTACCATATGCCTTGGCGTAACGACGAAGGATGCCACAATCGAATGGGCATTATAGTTTTCCGGAAGCATATCATAGATGACCAATGCTCCGGCGAGAAGTATGGTGTAAAAAGAGAACAACAGCATAAGTACTGTGAGCTTTGCGGCGAGGGTTTCTGCGGCTGTAAACCCAAACTGTCTGCAAAAGAGCATGTTTTTGCCATTGAAATTATCGGACGCAATACCTTGCACCGCATAGACCATTGGAAAAAGGGTAAGAACAGTCATAAACGCCGTAAAGGATTGTGCAAAGTATATGATGGCGACTCCCAATATACACATGGCGATTGTTAGCATCACGGGAGTTTTCGCCAAGGCAATCTCAAGCGCAGTGGCTTCTCCCAATCTCTTTATTTTATTCATAAGACTCTTCCCCCAATTTAATAAGTGCCCCACCGGCGTATGTGTATGTGGCAAGGTAGCCTTCTCCAAGCACATCGACTTCGCTGAATTTCCTAAGTAGGTCCTCAAGCTCCGGCTTTAAGCCCAGGTCGTGCAGCCGGTGCCACTTTGCTTCGAACAGGCGCTTTTTGTCGGCCTTTGTACGTGACAGATTGGAAAAACTCCTGTATATGTCAGAGTTCCTCTTGTTGAGTGCCCACTTGGGAAAGCCCTCGTAGGTTTCGTCCTCATATTCGATATTCACTTCCTTCGGGGGAACCTCGTACCAATCGGTCTTTTCGCCGGTCAGTATGTTTAGGTCATATCTGTAACCGCCTGTCATGTCTTTGACATAGCACCAACCGTCATCCTCCGTAGTTTCGGTAAAGAATATATCTTCAATTTCGTATGTCACATCAGCCCCATTTGGGAACTCATTTTTCTTGGTAAGCTCACAGAGCTTTTCAAAATCGCGGTTCAGTATAACTATCTGCCTTTTCTCGTCGACTATCGTTCCGATGTAAGCAATTATATACTTACCGTTTTCTGAGGCGTTTGCTTCGTTGCACATAAATTTCTTAAATGTCCCACCCTTTTTAAGCTCGTCCAAGGTAGTGACAAACGATTCGTCCTCTGACCAAACCATTACCACATCCGCATCCAGAGTAACCGTTGCAGGCCCGAAGATAACGTTGCCCTCCTTGTCCAATAAGAAGTCCTCGTATGAACCGCTTTTATAAGCAATGATACCCTGATCGCCGGGCTCTATTTCTTTGAAGCTCTCATACGCATTTAACTCGGTAATCACTTCCGCATACTGCCCGATTTCATCGAGGATTGAAGAGGCCTCTTCTTCGTCAAGCGGCACGCCTTTTTCAACCCAAAGTCCTTTCACATAGATTGCCAGACCAATTAGAAGTACGCACAAAAGTACTATAACTATGATTGATAAAACAAATGGGTTTTTCTTTAAAAGTTTCATTCTCCGCCCTTACCTCTCAAAAAATCTCCAAACTCCTCCGGGGAGAACCCCAGCGCTTTCATCTCTTGTGCGAAGCTTTCCGCAGCCTCTCTTGCCATGGCATGCCGCAGCTCCTCTATCGCAGCTTGATCGGCCGCCACATATCTGCCCTGAGCCCGTTCAGTTTCAAGGAGCCCTTCTCTTTCAAGATCAAGCAAGGCCCTCTGCACGGTGTTGGGGTTTACGCCAAACGTAGCCGCCATTTCTCTTACCGACGGAATTCGGTCGCCGGGCTTCAGTTCGCCGGAAACAATGGAATGCTTTACCGCATCCATAATCTGCACATATATTGGAATGTTTCTGTCCAAAAGCTTTTCCACGGGGACCTCCTTTCTGTCGGTAGTTCGATTTGTGTATTACTGTATTAATCACTTAATACAGTAATCTCTTTTATTCTTTTTGTCAAGATACAAAGGAAAAAACCTATTTTGACAGCAATATTTCGCATTACGCAACATCGTTTCGACATTTGAGAAAATTTTACGATTTTTGGGGCGAAAAAAGCCCTTTTTTGTTGAAAAAGATTTGGCAGAGGGGTACATTATTACTTGAGAAAAGCTTTACGCTGCACGAAATGAAAGTGGCGATTAAAACGAAAAGGAGAGCGAAAAATGAAATTAGTAGATATGAAGGTTACCGATTACCTTGACCTTTTAAAGAGTGACGCTCCCGCACCGGGCGGCGGCAGTGTTTCCGCACTTGCGGGTGCACAGGGCGTGGGCCTTTTTATGATGGTTTGCGACCTCACTACCGGCAAAGAAAAGTATGCCGCATTTGAAGCAGCATGCAGGGAAGCAAAGGAGAAGGGCGCAAAGCTCTTTACCGCACTGCACGACGGTATCGACAAGGACACCGACGCATACAACCTCATCGCCGCAGCATTCAAGATGCCAAAGGATACAGACGAGGCAAAGGCAGCGCGCAGCAAGGCTATCGCAGAAGCTACGCTTACCGCAACTCAGATTCCTTTCGACAACCTCACATATTGCTACGAAGGCCTCAAGATTGCATCAGGGCTCACAGACAAGACAAACCCTAACTGCGCATCCGACCTCGGCGTTGCAATACTGAACCTCTGGGCAGGCATGCAGGGAACGTGGATGAATGTAAAGATCAACCTCCCGGGTGTAAAGGACGAAGCAAAGAAGGCTGCATTCCTCGCAGAGGGCGAAAAGATGATGGCAGAGGGCAAAAAAATCGCAGAGGCAAAGTACGAGGAAATCCTCGCAAAGCTCTAAAAAGCAGAGGCTATAAATATATTCACATAAACATAAAACAATAAATCTATAAAGATATCACCGCTAAAAGGTAGAAAAGGAGAAAAAAATGGCAGTTATCATCGAATCCATTCCTAATATTTCCGAAGGCAGAAGAAAGGACGTAATCGAGGCCTGCGTAGACCAGATCAGAAACACTCCGGGCTGCACTCTTCTCGACTATTCTTCAGACCCTAACCACAACAGAACAGTTATCACCTACATGGGCGATATGAAGGGCTGCGAGGAAGCATCCGTAAAGCTTGCAAAGAAGGCAGCCGAGCTGATTGACCTCACAAAGCATGAGGGCGAGCACCCAAGAATGGGCGCAGTTGACGTAATGCCTTTCGTTCCTATCAAGGACGTAACAATGGACGAGTGCGTAGAGCTTTCCAAGAAGGTTGGCGAAAGAATCGCAAAGGAAGCTGACATTCCTGTATTCCTCTATGAAAAGTCCGCATCCGCGCCTCACAGACAGAACCTCGCTGCAATCCGTAAGGGTCAGTTCGAGGGTATGGCTGAAAAGGTAAAGGATTCGCAGTGGATTCCTGATTTCGGCGGACAGAGAATCAACGCTACAGCAGGTGTTGTTGCGGTTGGTGCCCGTCCTGCACTTGTTGCTTACAACATCAACCTCTCAACCTCAGACCTCACTATCGCAAGCAACATCGCAAAGATCATCCGTCGTTCAAGCGGCGGCCTTGAGGCTGTAAAGGCTCTCGGCGTAATGCTCGAAGACAGAAACATCGCTCAGGTTTCAATCAACATGTGCGACCACAACGCAACTCCACTCTACAGAGTAACTGAGCTTGTAAAGGCAGAGGCTGCACGTTACGGCGTACACGTAATCGGAACAGAGGTTATCGGACTTTGCCCAATGAAGGCTCTGATTGACTCCGCAGAATACTATCTCCAGATTGAAGATTTCGATTTCGACAAGCAGGTTATCGAAAATTATCTCATCTAATAATCATATACTCGAGGAAAGACCCCGCAGCCGTTTTCAGAACGGAAAAGCGGGGCTTTTTCAAAATAAAAAAAGGACAAATTAGGTATTTGTTCAAATATTGTTTAAAAAGGCTTAAAAAGAAGTTAGTGTGCTATAATGCATACGATAAAACGGTTAGAATTTTACCTTTTATAGAGAATCTGTTTTGTACAAATGAGGTGTTTATTATGGCAAACAAAAAACTTATGATCAACCCGGCTTGGTGTAAAGGCTGTGGTATCTGCGCCGAGTTTTGTCCAAAGAACGTTTTGGAGATTCAGCGTGAAAAAATCAGAATAGTTGACATTGAAAGCTGCATAGGCTGCGGACTTTGCGAACTTCGCTGCCCTGACTATGCAATCTGGGTAGAAGAAAAGGAGGAACAGTAGGATGGCAGAACGTTTTGCATTATTACAGGGCAATGAAGCCTGCGTAGAAGGTGCTATTACCGCCGGAATGAGATTCTACTCCGGTTATCCTATCACACCTTCCACAGAAATCGCTGAAGGCAGTGCAGTAAGGCTTCCACAGGTGGGCGGCAAGTTCGTTCAGATGGAAGACGAAATCGGCGGAATCGCTGCTGCAATCGGCGCATCGGTAGTCGGCGCAAAGTCGATGACAGCAACATCCGGTCCGGGATTCTCCTTAAAGCAGGAAAACATCGGTTATGCTGCACTTGCTGAAATTCCGGTAGTAGTTGTTGATGTACAGAGATCCGGTCCTTCAACAGGACTTCCTACCAGCCCTTCACAGGGTGATGTGATGCAGGCTCGCTGGGGAACTCACGGAGACCATCCGGTTATCGCAATTTCACCTTGCTCTGTACAGGATACTTATTTCCAGACAATTCGCTGCTTCAATCTGGCAGAAAAGTACAGAACACCGGTTATTCTCCTGATGGACGAAATCGTCGGCCACATGAGAGAGGGTATAGAGCTCGTTCCTGCCGAAGAGCTTCCTGAAGAGTTCAAGATTGTAAACAGAGACAACAATATGGTAGACGGAAAGCCTTATGCTTGCGCAAAGGGCGAATATGTACCTCATCAGCCACCTTTCGGCACAGGTACCCGTTACAACATCACAGGACTTTACTCCAATGAGTACGGCTTCCCTACAAACGATAATTCCATCGCTCACGCAAAGGCAACGAGAATCATGGAAAAGATCGAAAAGAATCTTGATGATATCCTCGACTACGAAGAAGAAAACCTCGACGATGCTACAGTTGCAATCGTTTGCTACGGCGGAACTACCAGAGCAACGATGGAAGCTGTTGCACAGCTCAGAGACCAGGGCGTAAAGGTCGGCATGTTCAGACCTGTTACCGTATGGCCTTTCCCGGAGCAGAGACTCAAGGAAATCGCAAAGAAGGTAAAGACAGTCCTCGTTGTAGAGCACAACTACGGACAGCTCGTAGAAGAAGTTGAAAAAGTCGTAAAGGGCGCCGCTAAAGTAGAGTTCCTCGGAAAGTGGGACGGAACTACCATCACGCCTGCTCAGATCATTAACAAGGTCAAGGAGGTAAGCAAGAATGCCAAGTAAATTAGTAGAAAAATCCTTCCGTATGGAAAACCTGCCTCACATCTGGTGTCCGGGCTGCGGTCACGGTATCCTGATGAGAGACGTAGCTCAGGCTATAGAAAACTGCAAGCTCGATCCTGAAAAGGTTGTTATCGTATCCGGTATTGGATGCTCCTCCAGAGCTGCAGGATACATGAACTTCAATACACTTCATACAGCACACGGTCGCGCAATCGCATATGCAACAGGCATCAAGATGGCAAACCCTGAGCTGAAGGTTATCGTAATCACAGGTGACGGCGACTGCACAGCAATCGGCGGAAACCATCTGATTCACGCTTGCCGTCGTAACATAGACATGACCGTTGTAGTATTCAACAACAACATCTACGGCATGACCGGCGGACAGTATTCACCGACAACACCGACAGGTGAAAAGGGAACAACAGCTCCTTACGGCAACATCGATAACGTATTCGACATCGCAGGACTCGCACAGGCAGCAGGCGCTACCTATACAGCAAGAGGTACTGCTTACCATGCAACTCAGACAATCAAGCTCATCGAAAACGGCATCAAGAACAACGGCTTCTCCCTGATCGAGGGCGTTTCCGTATGCCCTACATACTACGGCCGCAAGAACAAGAAGGGCAGCGTAGTAAAGATGATGAACTGGCAGAAAGACAATGCCATTGACGTTAAGAAGGCAGCAAACATGGACGAAAAGGAGCTCAAGGGCAAGCTCATTATCGGAGAACTTTACAACAATCCAAGCACTACCGGCGAATACACCGAAAGATATGCTGAGATTATCAAAAAGCTTGGAGGTGACAAATAATGAAAAAGGCAGAATTAAGACTCACCGGTTCCGGTGGACAGGGCGTTATACTCGCAACAATCATTCTTGCAGAGGCAGGCTTCTTTGACAAAAAGAAGGTTGTTCAGTCACAGTCATACGGCCCTGAAGCAAGAGGCGGAATGTGTAAGGCAGAAGTCGTAATCGACGATAAGCCTATCACTTACACAAAGGTTGCAGTACCTAATTTCCTCCTGTCACTGACACAGGCAAGCTTTAACCAGTATCACGAGACAGTTACGGATGATGCTGTAGTAATGGTTGACCAGACAGTTCAGGTTCCTGAGGATTATCGTAAGTCACACAATGTAATCATGATTCCAATCCTCGAGACAGCATCGGATGTAATCGGAAATCCAATGTCCGCAAACATCGTAGCCGTTGGAGCTATCAACGAAGCACTCGGACTTTGCACTGAGGAATCCCTCGAAAAGTCCGTATTATCCCGCATTCCAAAGGGAACAGAAGACCTCAATATCCGCGCTCTTCATGCAGGTATTACACTTGTAAAGGCTTCAAACAATCGCAATTAAAACAAAACAGAAATCAGATAAAAGGTATGTAGGGAGGGTCACTCGGTTCGCAGAGTGACCCTTCACTTTTGTCTTGAAAGACTACAGTTTTGTGATATACTATAGACAATAGTATCTATCTAAATTTATAATCGCGGAATGGACTCATGAGATTAGTAGCACTAAGAGAATTAAACCCTGAGATGGTTTTGGCGAGAAGTATTTTCGTCAATGGAAATGTCTACATCAACAAGGGCATGTCGGGACTGGACAAGTACGCGGAAAGATTAGACCGAATAGGTATCGCATGCGTGTATGTAGAAGATGAGCTTTCCGAAGCAATCGAGATTCCCGAGAACATTTCAGATGAAACAAGGACAAAGTGCAAGGATGCACTCAGAGACGCATATTCTTCTATCAGAGAGAATATGGCAATTGACGTGTCCAAAATAGAGGGACCTTTGAATGCACTCATGGAAGATGTGCTTGCAAACAAAGACGTCCAGATAAATCTTTCGGATATTAATGCCGCAGATGACTATACTTTCGGTCACAGCGTATCAACGGCTGTTTATGCGGCACTCATTGGTATAGATTTGGGATATGGCGAGGTAAAAATGAAAGAGCTTTGCCTCGGAGCCATACTTCATGATGCGGGAAAGATGCTGATTGACCCGGCAATACTCAAAAAAGAGGGAAAGCTGACGGATGATGAATTCAAGGAGATCAGAAGGCATCCGCAGCTGACCTACGATATACTTTCGAGGTGTAAATCCCTGGATGAGGATGTCCGCCTGATTGGCTTGCAGCACCACGAGAGAATGGATGGTTCGGGTTATCCGAACAGACTCAGAGGCTACAACATCAGGGCTTTTGGTCGCATTGTCGCTATTGCCGATGTTTACGATGCGCTTTCTTCAGACAGATGCTATCGCCCAAGATGGCCGAATAATCAGATTCTCGACTATTTGGTAAAGCATTCGGGCAAGGAGTTTGACAACGAAATGGTTGCCAGCCTGTTAAAGCGTATAGCCGTCTATCCGACAGGCTCGCAGGTACGCCTTTCCGACGGCAGCTACGGTTTGATAGTTCGCCAAAACGAGCAGATGCCGCTTAGGCCTGTCGTACGTATATTCAAAAATCCTGAAGGTCGTTTCATACCTGTTCAGCAGATTGATTTAATGGAAAGACTTTCGATTACAATAACTGCTTCGCAGCTGGAAATTCAGCGTGAAGAGCAGGCGCAAAGAGGGTTTACCACATTGAAAAGGGAAATGTGGGGACAGCAAGGTTAGAAATAACATTAGGAGTAAAATATGAGATTGGTATTAACAGAAAATCTTACACCGGAAATGACACTCGCCAGAAACGTGTACAAGATGGGCTGTGTATATCTCAAAGCGGGCCAGCGGAACATCAGCAAGTACAGCGAAAGGCTGAAGGATCTGGGCGTGGACTATGTATATATCCACGACGAAGCATCCGAAGGCATTGAGATTCCGGAGGTTGTATCCGAAGGAACACGCCACAAGTGTCAGGACGTTCTCAGAGAAACCTTTACAACTATCGAGAACAATTCGCCGATAGATGTAAATATGTTTAAAACTCCGGTTAACACGCTGATGAACGAAATCATGTACAACAATGATGTACAGGTCAGCCTGACCGACATTTCGTCAATGGACGAATACACATTTGGACACAGTGTATCGACGGCTGTATATTCACTGATTATCGGGCAGGAGCTGAAGCTTCCGAAGGAGCAGCTTCAGGAGCTTGCTATGGGAGCTATTCTCCACGATGTTGGAAAGGTCAGACTCGACAGCAGAGTCCTGTTCAAGGAAACAAAGCTGACCGATGCCGAGTTCGAGCAGATACGCAAGCATCCGGAATACAGCTTTGAAATATTAAAGTATTGCCGCAATCTGAGTAACGACGCAAAGATGATCAGCTTTACCCACCACGAAAGACTGGACGGCACGGGATATCCGAGACATTTAAAGGGCGATCAGCTGCCGCTGTTCAGCCGTATTGTGGCGGTTGCGGATGTATATGACGCTCTTTCGACAAATCGTTGCTATCGTAATGCTTGGCCGGTAAACAAGGTTGTGGATTTCCTCACAAAGCTTTCGGGCACCGAGCTTGATAACGAGATGGTGGCGGCCCTCATCAAAAAGGTTGCAATCTTCCCGAACGGCACGGAAGTAAAGCTTTCCGACGGATCGTTTGCCCTGGTTGTCAGCCAGAACGCACAGATGCCGTTTAGGCCTGTAGTCAGAGTTATCAGGGACGCGGACATGATGCCAATTCGTCCGTACACGATAGACCTGATTAAGGATCTGAATATAACAATAGTTGCATCTCAGATGGAACTTGAAATGGAAGAAGAAGACCAAAAGAAGATCGTTATTTAGCGCTTTGAAAGGAAAAACATATGGAAGAGAGCAGATTTTCAAACGCGTTTTCGTTAACAGACGAAATCGCAGAAATAATCAGAGAAAGAATCCTTAAAGGCGAGTACAAAATAGGTGAAAAGATAAAGGAAAATCAGCTGGCTACCGAGCTCAGAGTCAGCCGCACACCTATCAGAGAAGCCTTCAAGCAACTCGAAGAGGAAGGCCTGATGGAATACATCCCGAATCGCGGATGCTTTGCAAGAGGCTTTACAAAGCAGGACATGGCAGACATATATTCGGTGCGTAAGGCACTCGAGCAGCTTGCTGTCGAATGGGCTGTCGAAAGAATAACCGAAGAGGAGCTTGAACAGCTTCGCGGTCAGATTGACCTAATGGAGTTTTACACAAAGCGTCAGGACACCAAAAAGGTGCTGGAGCTGAACAATGAGTTCCATCAGACCATATACGGTTCTACGCGCAGCAGATTCCTCTCTCAAATCCTCAGATCATATCAGGACTATGTTAATCAGGCGAGAAAAGCTACCGTTTACGGCGAAGAAAACCTCCGCTGCATATTAAACGAGCATCGTGATATAATGAACGCCATCATAGAAAGAGATGCAGAAAAAGCTGTAAGTCTGACAGGCCTTCATCTGGACAAGTCGAGAGCTCGTGCAGAAGACCGCTGGAACATCAAGTAACTAACGGGGGACATACAGAAGTCCCCTATTTTTATGCAGGACTATTTAAAAGGCAAGGCTATGAAGATTAGAATAACACCACATCCCCTGGCGGGAACAATCAGAGCAATTTCATCCAAATCGGCAACACACAGAGAACTGATTTGTGCAGCGCTTTCTTCCAGAAAGAGCAAGGTTGCATGTACTTCAATTTCCGATGACATTCACGCAACGATAGAGTGCCTCGAAGCGCTCGGCGCAAAAATAACCGAAAACGACGCCTATCTTTCGGTGCAGCCCATAGACAGGGAGAACCTGCCGAAAATGCCTGTTATGAATACAAAGGCGAGCGGCACTACTCTGCGCTTTATAGTACCGATTATTACGGTTTTAGGCTGCGGCGCGGAAATACACATGGACGAAGGCCTTTCGCACAGACCGATGCAGCCGCTGCTGCACTGCCTTTCGGAGCACGGAGGGTCGTTTCACTGGGCTGAGCAAAAGGTTCTGATAATATATCCGCGCCCGGACATTACGGGTGGTGAGTTTACGATTCCGGGCGATCAGACCAGCCAGTTCATAAGCGGTCTGATGTTCGCTCTCCCGCTGTTAAAGCAGGAGCCCGGAGAAGAAGACCCTTTCATCACAGTAGTCGGCACCTTTGAGTCGAGAGGCTATGTCGAAATGACCAGAAGTGTGCTCGCAAGGGCAGGTATAGATATGGGAATCAGTGCACGGTCGCGCGGATGCATCCAGATCAGATTTCAAAGCGATAGGGGCTACAGACGTTATGATGTACCCGAAAAGCTGGAAACAGAGGGCGACTGGTCAAATGCCGCTTTCTGGATAGTGGGCTCAGTCCTTTCCGGCGGCGACACGATCAAGGTCGAGGGGTTAAACGAAGAAAGCGAGCAGGGCGATGCCTGCATAGAGCGCATGGCGCGCGAAGTGATATCGGTAGCGCGTGGAAACGCACGCATAGTGGATATCAGAAATATTCCGGATCTGATGCCGGTTCTCGCAGTGCTGTCAGCGTGCAACAACTGCGAAACCCTGTTTACGGGCGGAACCAGGCTGAGAATAAAAGAAACCGACAGATTAAAGACGACATCCGCGATGCTGCAAAACTTTGGCATCGATGTAGAGGTGACCGAGGAAAATCTGAAGGTAAAAGCTCATGGCAGAAGACTGCACGGAAACTGCACGATAGACTCCTTTGGCGATCACCGTATAGCGATGAGTGCGGCAATCGGGGCAATATATGCAGACGGACCTGTTATCGTTGAAAGAGCCGAAGCGGTCGCGAAGTCATATCCCGGCTTTTGGGAAGATTATGCGGCTCTCGGCGGAAAGATAGAATTTTTATAACAGACAGGGATTTGAATGATTAACACATTTGGAAGTATTTTTGTGATAAAGATATTCGGAGAGTCTCACGGACCTGAAATAGGCGTGCAGATCGAAGGTGTTCCCCGCGGAAAGGAGCTGGATATTAAAAAGCTCCGGAGCTTTCTGGACAGGAGGGCGCCGGGGAGATCAGAGCTTTCATCGGGACGTTGCGAAGATGATACGCCTGAGTTTTTGACGGGAATCAAGGAAGGGGTCTTTTCGGGAGATCCCATTATTGCGGTTATAAAGAACAAGGACGCGCGCAGCAAGGATTATTCGGCATTCAAAAATACGCCTAGACCGGGCCATGCTGATTTTCCGGCGATGGTGCGTGCAAAGAGCGACACCGTTCCTCCCGGCGGAGGTGCTTTCTCGGGCAGGATGACTGCGCCGCTTTGTATAGCCGGCGGTATTGCGCTGCAGCTGCTTGGCGAGCGTGGCATTGAGGTGCAGGCCGGCATAGCAAGCATCGGAGGCTTCACCGAAGAGGAGCAGATGCGTGAGGCTGTGCTGAAGGCAAAGGAAGCAGGCGACAGCTTGGGCGGCATCATCAGCTGCACGGTCACAGGACTTCCGGCAGGCGTAGGCGAGCCGATGTTTGATGGGCTTGAAAACAAGATAGCGCAGGCGGTGTTTGCAATACCTGCGGTAAAGGGAATAGAGTTTGGCGCAGGCTTTGCCGCAGCAGGTATGAAGGGTAGCGAGAACAATGACGAGTACTTCATACGTGAGGGCGGATCACAATGCAGCGACATCTATACGAGGACAAACAATGCGGGAGGCATACTCGGCGGGATGAGTACGGGAATGCCGGTAGAGCTTCGCGTGGCGGTAAAACCGACGCCGTCGATTGTGAAGCCTCAGCGCAGTGTAAATATGAACAGCTTCAAAGAAGAGGAAATCCGTGTAACGGGCAGGCACGACCCGTGTATTGTGCCGCGCGCAGTTCCATGTGTGGAGGCAGCGGTTGCCATTGCGATTTACGACCTGCTTCTTTGGATGGAGAAAAGAGAGTGAAGAAAATGACAAGAGAAGAAATTAGAAAAAGACTGGATACGATAGATTCACAGCTGGTGATGCTGTTCGCAGCCCGTATGGGGCTTTGCAAGCAGCTTGCTGTGGCAAAAAAAGAGCTGGGTCTTCCGATTGAGGATTTGAAACGGGAATCGGAAAAGCTTGAAGAGCTGAAGACTCTGGTAGGTGACGATAACGAGTTAAAGCATTATGTGGAGGAGCTTTACAGAAAGATTTTCGAGCTCAGCAAGGAATATCAAAGCGCGGTTCAAAACAGCGTGGAAAGTCTGTTAAAGGCCGCTCAGAAAAAGGCAGAGGAAAGAGCGAATGCAGGCAATACAGGCCTGAAGTTCGGCCTTGTGGGAGGACATCTCGAACACAGCCTTTCGCCGAAAATGCACAAAAAGATATCGGAAAATCTCGGAATAGAATACGAATACGGCCTCTACGAGGTAGAAGCATGGGATCTTGAGAAGTTCATGGATGAAACAGATCTCGACGCCTTCAATGTAACGATTCCTCATAAAAAGGAAATAATGAAATTCTGCTCGGTTATATCCGACCAGGCTCAGCGTATCGGTGCGGTAAATACGGTAGTAAGAGAGGCTGACGGCTGGCACGGCTACAATACCGATTATGCGGGATTTAAATATATCGTGGACAAAAGCGGTTATGACGTAAAGGGAAAGCATGCGGTAGTGCTCGGGAACGGAGGAGCTTCGGCTACAGCGCAGACTGTGCTCAGAGACATGGGTGCATTCGAGGTGGCGCAGATGACTCATGCCGATCTCGACTGGCTCGAGGAGCTTTCAAAGCAGGGCAGGCATATGGAAATTGCGGGGCTTGATTCCGTAGCCGGTGCGCAGCTTATCGTTAATACAACGCCTGTGGGCATGTATCCGCATGCGGGGCAGTATCCGATGGACCTGTCGAATGTGTGGAGAGTGGATGCAGTAATCGATGTGATATACAATCCTGCCAGAACCCGTCTGATGATGGATGCCGAGGAGAGAGACAAAATCACTATGGGCGGTATGGGAATGCTCGTCGTTCAGGCAATAGAAAGCCTGAAAATCTGCTTCGGAAAGACGGACAAGGCAGAGCTTGATATTGCGGCTATTTCAAAGCAGCTCGACGCAATGAGAGATACACTGATTTTGAAGCTGACAAAGGAGCAGGAAAACATCGTCCTGATTGGAATGCCCGGAAGCGGCAAGAGCACAGTCGGAAGACTCGTTGCCGAAGCTACCGGAAAGGAATTTATCGATACCGATGAGGAAATCGAAAGGCGCGAAGGCAGAACAATACCGGAAATCTTTAAAAGCGAAGGCGAAGAGGGCTTTCGCAGAATGGAAAAGGCACTGCTTGCCGAAATCGGACAGAGGAGCGGACAGGTCATCGCTACGGGCGGCGGCTGCGTGACGATAGAGGAAAACTATCGCAATCTGCATCAGAACGGCAGAATCGTCTGGATTCAGCGCAGGCTCGAGGACCTGGAAACGACTGGAAGGCCGATATCCGAGTCAAGGCCGCTTGAAGAAATCTACGAAGAGCGCAGGGCTCAGTACGAAGAGTTTGCCGACTTTGCAATAGATGGCGACAAGGGCGAGGAAATGTCCTTCCGCAATGTTATGGAGGCACTGCGTTAGATGAAAATTTTGGTTGTAAACGGTCCGAATCTGAATATGCTCGGAATCAGAGAGCCTGAAATATACGGGCGGGAAAGCTATGCAGATCTCGAAAAATATATCGAGTCTGCGGCAAAAGAGCTCGGCTGTGAGGTTGAAATCTTTCAGTCAAACTGCGAAGGAGCTATTGTTGACAGAATTCAGGAGGCCTACGGAAAGACAGACGGAATAGTCATAAATGCCGCTGCTTATACGCACACATCGGTTGCGATTCTCGATGCGCTAAAGGCGGTAAGCATTCCGGCAGTGGAGGTGCATCTTTCCGAACCGATGGAAAGAGAAGATTTCAGAAAAATATCTTATGTGGGAAAGGCCTGCATAGACCGCTTTGCGGGTTTCGGCTTTGAGGGATACCGAAAAGCCATGGAAAGACTAATACGTTCAAATCAGTAAGAGGGAAAAAATGACCACAGCTCAAGTTAAAAAACCATACCTTCTCGCAGACAGAAAGAATCATCCCGAGGATACCGTCGTAACTGTCGGAACGGGTGACGGCTGCGAGCCCGTGAAAATCGGAGGGGGCAATTTTCAAATAATGGCAGGTCCGTGCTCCGTCGAATCAGACGAGCAGATTACGGAAATCGCTGCAGCAGTTGCCGCAGCAGGAGCCGGAATAATCAGAGGCGGCGCTTACAAACCGCGTACATCGCCCTATACATTCCAGGGGCTCGGCGAGGAAGGCCTGGAGCTGCTTTTGAAGGTAAAAAAGCTGACGAAAAAGCCTATAATATCCGAAATAATGGGACTTTCTCATATTGAAGAATACTCACATGTGGATATATTCCAGGTGGGGGCCCGTAATATGCAAAATTACGAGCTGTTAAAAGCTCTGGGCCGTCAGGAAAAGCCGGTGCTTATAAAGAGAGGAATCTCAGCAACGCTCAGAGAGCTTTTGCTTTCAGCTGAATACGTGCTGGCCGAAGGAAATAAAAATGTCATACTCTGCGAGAGAGGTATTCGGACATACGATCACTATACCAGAAACACCTTGGATCTGTCGGCTGTTCCTATTCTAAAGGAAATGACGCACCTGCCCGTAATAGTAGACCCAAGCCACGCGACAGGCAGAGCGGAGCTGGTGGCTCCGATGTCTCTGGCAGCGGTTGCGGCGGGAGCCGACGGACTGATGATAGAGGTTCACAGCAACCCTGAAGCAGCTCTTTCGGATGCCCTTCAGGCAATAAAACCCGAAGAGTTTGCGAAGCTTGCAGCGCAGATAGAAGCAATCAGGCCTTTTGCTTATCACAAATAAAACTATGGAAAAGATTTCAATTAAGGCGGCAAAGCCGTACGACATTTTAATAGAGGCGGGACTGCTGCGCAGAGCAGGCGAAATCCTGAAAGACGTTTTGCAGCCGTGCAAAATCTGTGTGGTTACGGACAGCAACGTGGCAGAGCTTTATGCGTCGACGCTGCTAATCTCACTGACAGAGGGTGGATATGAGCCTTGCGTTTTCCGCTTTGAAGCCGGTGAGGAGCACAAAACCATCGCAACGGTAAACGATTTGGTGGAGTATATGGCGCGCAAAGGGCTTACACGGTCTGATGCGGTAGTTGCACTCGGCGGCGGAGTGACGGGCGACATAGCGGGCTTTGCGGCTTCGATTTACATGCGCGGTATTCGCTATGTGCAGGTGCCCACATCGCTTCTGGCTTGTCTCGATTCGTCGGTCGGCGGAAAGACCGGTGCAAATCTTGCGGCCGGCAAGAATTTCGTGGGCTCGTTCTGGCAGCCGTGTATGGTAATCTGCGACTATTCACTGCTTGAAACACTGCCGCACGAGTATTATCTCGATGGCATTGCCGAAGCCGTGAAGTGCGGGGCGATAATGGATGCGGAGCTTTTCGCTTATCTTGGGAATGTGTCGCCTGAGGCAAGGCGCATAATAAAGAAGTGTGCCGAGATAAAGGCGGGAATCGTCGAAAAGGACGAGCGTGAAGAGGGCATCCGGGCAATCCTAAACTTTGGGCATACAATAGGCCATGCGATAGAAAAGTGCTCGGGATATACGATTTCGCACGGGCATGCGGTCGCAATCGGCATGGTGGTAATAAGCAGGGCGGCTTATCATAAAGGCCTTTGCCGCGAAAACTTTTCGATTCCTATCGGGAATCTGCTGACCAGATACGAACTGCCGGTCAGCTCGCCGTTTAATGCGGGGGATCTGGCGGAGGCAGTGCTTGCGGATAAAAAACGCAGCGGCAGCCACAGTAAAATTATCGTGCTCGACAGAATAGGGCAGGCCCGCAGCGAAGAAATTTCGGTGACGGCCATGAGAGATTTTATAGCAGCAGGACTTTAAGAGAGGCAGGCAGAATGAAAATACGCATATATACCGACGGAGGCTGCTCCGGCAACCAGTCGGACGAAAATATAGGGGGATGGGGTGCAATTCTCGAGTACGGCGATTACCGAAAGGAATTTCACGGCGGAGAGCTGAACACGACCAACAATCGTATGGAGATGAAGGCTCTGATTGCTGCGCTTTCGGCGCTTAAAAAAGAGGAGCTGGAGCTGGAGATTTTTTCGGACAGCTCTTACCTGATGAACTGCTTCAGGGAAAAATGGTACGTTTCCTGGCGAAAGAACGGGTGGAAAAACTCGAAAAAAGAGCCCGTGGAAAACCGCGAGCTTTGGGAGGAGCTGCTGCGCCTGCTCGAGAGACAGGGGAAAGCTGAATTCTTCCGGGTAAAGGGGCCCGTTAATTTAAAACGCAAGAGCACCAATTTCAACGCTCTGTACGAAAA
>ODAI011075945.1_pt1 | contig 68194 bp, 142 predicted proteins | sample 1539321 | NCBI WGS metagenome assembly ODAI01 (sample SAMN02144231, study PRJEB22623) | gut metagenome | biome: sheep rumen | host: Ovis aries | place: New Zealand
AACGAGTAAGATATGGTTTGGAAAGATTTTATGGGAAGAGCTCTCCAAGAAGGGGATGATGTGGTGGTTTCTATCAACCAAACACTGCGCACAGGAATCATTCTTAAAATGAATGACAATATATTGCTCGTGTCTTACAATTGGTTTGACAACGGGGAAGAATATGTATCAGAGACTTGGTATTCAGCCCCTTTAATTTCAGACGGAGTGGTTAAAACATTGATGGTTTTAAACAGGAAATAGCATGAAATTGGTTATTGCACTGTACATCATTGTCGGACTCGCCACTCTATACCTTTTTAGAAACGCTAAGTGGTGGTTCTTCTACGCTTTGACGTGGCCGTTGTCTCTCGCGCTGGTTGGCGTTTTTGCAATAATCCTTGCGCTTGTCCCTTCCAATGAAAAATTCAAAATAGAAAATATGTAATATGTATCAGGTTTATTCAGGTAACATTGCACCGGAGCGGGGCACTATCTTCGTGTTCGGTTCCAACCCGGAAGGACGCCATGGCGCCGGTTCCGCAGCAGTCGCCGTAAAATTTTTCGGCGCACAATATGGCAACGGAGAAGGTATCCAAGGTAATGCTTATGCATTGCCAACAACGGAACTTCGTCCTGAAATGCAGGCTCCCGGATATCGTCAGTCAATCCCAGAGAATAAGATTGAAAAGAGCATTCGCAGGCTCTACGATTTCGCAGAAAAGCACCCAGGCTACAACTTCAAGGTTGCCTACAGAAATGGCGCCAACGAGCGCACCCTTTGCGGGTATAGCGGAGGAGAACTAATGGCTATGTTTAAGGACGTTGCACAAATGTTCGGTGATTACCCCGACAACATTTGGTTCTCTCAGGAATGGGCTAACAGCGGTTGTTTGGATTTCTAGTCTTTTCTTCGTATATTTGTCGCGTGGTGAACTAAATTCTCCACGCGTTTTTTTTATGATTAAAAGCATTACTTTTCCCGAAGAAGGGGATGGATACATTTATGCGCATATCGACGAACCAGAAAAGCCTGACCGCTGTTATCGCAGGTATTATGGGATGGATGCAAAGGAATTCGCAAAGGAAATGGCAAAATGGCGTCGCGAGCACAAAAAATGGGAAAAGATAAAAGGTCAGTACAAACTCGCGCAATGCCACGAAAATCTTGCAGGAAAGACTTTTACATTTGAACCTGACAAGATTAACATTATTTTCGGCCCAAACGGAAGCGGAAAGAGTACGATTTTGAAAGCCCTGGCCGGTAATGCGTCTTGTACGGATGGATTTTCCCGTTTCTTTGATCCTCTTGAATTCAGAACAAATTTGGGTGAAGATCTTGAACTGAAACATGTTGTCGAGCATATCAATTCTCTCAAAGTAAACACGTGCGACATCGTTTGGGACGGAGCACCGATATACTACGATAATTTTGAAAAAACGGAGCGTGAAGGATATGGAATCTTCGGCGGTTTTGCCGGCGATTTAATGGGCGACAACATTGGGGATGAGATTGCATACCGTCAAAGTGTCGGTTCTGTTTCCGCAGGTCAGAAAGGAATGTTTCTTCTGTCAAAAATTCTTAGGCTTTCCAACAATATTCGTTCTATGGAGGAAATTCTCGAGTCGAAAAAAGGGGGTGATTTGCGTCAGATGAATAGTACTTGGAAAAACAACCGGCTCAAGCAAATTGAATATTTCAAGCAGTTTGAAAAATATTCCGAGAAGGCCCCGTATACATTCCTTTTTGACGAACTTGACAAGAGCCTTGATATCCCTTCCGTGTACCGGATATATACAGAGTTCTTTCCAAAATTCATTAAAAATACCGGTTGCCAGGTGATTGCCGTATCCCACAGCCCGTTAATTCTCAGCAAGCAGATTTACGGAAACGAAAACTACAATGTTATCTCGGTTGACGAATTATATACCAGCGCCGTGAAGGAAATGCTGTCCAATAACGTTCAATTCTAATGAAACTCAGCGATTACATAGTAGTAGAAAAAACATTTGAATATGGAAGGAAATATGTGACGCCCGATGTGGTTGTCGTTCCTGACCAATATGTTGATGGGGTTCACACTAGAAACATAATGTCCAAGAAAGATTTCCCGATCAAAATTCAGGTTTTAAGTACGGGGCACGTTTTGAACGTGTATGGATATAATGGCGATTTGATGATATACACTTCAGAATATAAATTGAGTGGAACTCCTATTGCTAGTAACGGGACATATCGCGGAAAGTTGGGAAAAGATTTTTTATACATTTGAGATATGGAATTAGATTTAAAGGAAGCAATGAAAATCTTCCGAGAAGGAAAAAGGAACACGGAAGTGTGGGTTCTTTGCACTGACGAAAATTACCCGGAATGCGACGATTGTAAAAAATGCGCCGTTAAATATGAAGACGCCGACGGGTGGCATTATTTCATTTATTCGCAGTGCCCTTTGGGGTGGACGACACTTATGAAAATGGGGGCTTTTTGTAAAATGTTAGACTAAAATATTATGAATACGAGGCAAGTAGTTAACGAAATAATCACAAACAAAATGAAAGGCCTTCGCTCAAAAAACCCGCAAGGAGAAAAACTGTATGAAGACCTTGGGCTGGACTCGCTTGACGTAATGGAAATCATTATGGAATGTGAGGCAAATCTTGGCGTTAAAATTCCGGATGAAATGTGCGTTGGACTGAAAACCAAAGAAGATGTTTTCAGACTTTTTGAAGACAATGAATGATATGCAGGAACTGTATGATGAACTGATTTCATTTCTCGTTGAAGGGAAAGGAGTCGAATATGCAAACAAAGACATAATCGAGTTTGCACCCGGCGGCTTGGACGAACTGAACGCTATTCTTATTCGCATTGACGAACGAAAGAAAACACTCAAAAAATATAATATCCCAAACGATGTGGAAGTTAGCCAAAATGGCTAAAAAATACCCAATTTGGCTAAATTTCTGTCTAAAATACGCCTAATTTATTAACATTTTTTAATAAGTTTTCGTCTGAATTTTCCACCTCTTTGATTCAACATTTTTTTGCTGGAAATTCTGACGAAATTTTTTTGTTTTACACGTTTAAAATCAGTATATTTGCTTTGTGGAAAATCGGCAAACAAGTAAGCCGTTTTTGAACTGTTTTTCCCGTTTGAACTAAACAACCCACATGAAATGGAAAAAGAAATTACGTTTGGAATAGACATTGACGAGGTAATCAGAGCCATTGTACCCAACATGCTTAAACTCTACAATAAGAAGTTTAACGACAACATGAAACTTGAAGATGTCAAGGATTATGTTGTGGACAATTCGTTCCCGAAGATTATGGAGAGGACCGGGGAATCTGCTTCAAAGTGGTTCTTCCAAGACCACGGGAATGAGCTGTTTTACGGGTCGGAAATGATTGACGGTGCAAAAAGTGCTATCGACATGTTGAGGACGTACGGTAAGGTTATTATCATATCATATCAGAAGTCTTTGGCGAACAAGATTGATACGCTCAATTGGCTTGATCGATACGGCATCAAATACGACGGAATTTGCTTCGTAAAAGACAAATCGATCGTGCATACCGACTTCCTTGTTGATGACAATGATTGGAACTTTATCGGATGTAACTCAAAATGGGGGGTTATTGTAACGGCGCCGTATAACAAGGATCTGAACATGGACGAACTGAAGGCGAAGTCAAACTGTGAAGATATTTTTCGGTTCGGAAGCCTTCGTGAGTTTGCTTACTCGTATGCCTGCAGCGCACTTGTTGCAACGTGCCGCCAGATTAACGGAAGCGAAAAATAATATGGGAAAACCGAAAAACAGGGTTATGTGCCCTGACTGCGGAAGGCAGAAACTTCTTTTTGAGACGGAGAAAAAGGCCGAAACGTTCATCAAATTCAATGGTAACGAATTGAGCGATAACCCCAGCAAACTACGGGTGTATTATTGTCCAGCTTGTTGCGGATATCACATATCCTCAAAGCCGTTTTACGGAGGATATGAGGGAAGAACGGAAAGAATGATTGAAAGATACTACAAGGACAAAAAAACGGTGTTCGACATATTGGAGGAACAAGGGCCGAAAACAAACGAAGAAATAAAAAAAGTCTTGAAAGGAATATCCGGGCATACTCCGTCTGAAACGGAACACGATGTCAAGAAATATAAAAAATACAAGGGAATAAAATGAGTGACGAAAAAAGCAAAATGCTGCTTTATGAAATAATGAGTGGGGATGCCGAAGACTGCCTGATGGATATTGAAAAAGAATCCGTTGATTTGGTTGTCACTTCTCCGCCTTATGATACGTTGAGAAAGTACAACGGCGTTGGTGATACTTGGAACGAAGACAAATTCAAGATTATTGCAATAAGGATGTGGGATGTCTTGAAGCCAGGCGGAGTCATTGTTTGGGTTGTAAACGATAAAACTGAAAAGGGAAGCAAAACAGGAACTTCATTTAAACAGGCGCTGTATTTCCAGTCAATCGGATTCAACCTGAACGACGTAATGATATGGAGGAAAACCAATCCAATGCCGCAGGTAAAACAGCCGAGATACACCCAGTGTTTTGAATACATGTTTGTTTTCTCGAAAGGTAAACCTAAGACGTTCAACCCGATTATGCGCCAGACAAAATTCGGTGGGAAAAATTACAATTCTACCGCAAAGAACATGGATGGAGAGTCCGGCCGGCATGAATTAAACTACGTTGTTAACAGCGAAGCTGTGGACTATAACGTTTGGGATATCGCTGTGTCTCAGAACAAGACTTCGCACCCGGCGGTTTTCCCATACGAAATTCCTTACAGGCACATTAAAACCTGGTCTAACGAGGGCGATACGGTGCTTGATCCTTTTATGGGAAGTGGAACAACAGGACTTGCCGCCCTTGATTTGAGGAGAAAATTTATAGGCATTGAACTGAACGAAGATTATTATCTAATGAGTAAAGAACGGATAAGCCAAAAAATTAACGAATTAAACAAATGAAGCAAGTTATGAAAAAGTTTCCAATGGAAAGACGGCAATGGATATGCTCGGATGGGCGGGTTTTTTACGATGAGAAAGAAGCCACCGCGCATGAAAACTATCTTGAGAACAAGAAAAAATCCTCTTATTCAGAAACATTCGGATACAATCAATGGTATTGATTTGGAAATTCCGAAAAAAACTACTATCTTTGCGCCAAGAAATAACAGTTAAACATTATGGAGAGAATTTTTTATCTTGCACAGATTTTCAACGGGCTTAACACGCTCGGGATTGTTTTAATCGTCGTTTTCACCGTCGCGCTCACTGTATTCATTCCGGTCAAATACTGCAATTTTGACCCCGAGGATCATGAATGGGATACGCTCAGCAAGTGGATCAAACGTTCGTGGTGGATTGTGTCCATTGCATGCCTGCTTGTCATTTTCGTTCCCGAGAAGAAAACGTTCTTGTTCATGGTTGGAGGTAAGGCGGTTGACTCGCTCGTTGACCACACCGACATTGAAGAGGTTCCCGGTAACACTATTAATCTTCTCAACGAATACATTAAGGCTGAGACCGAGAGAGTTAAGGAAAGGAACGCCATGAAGGAGGAAAAATAAAATGACGGGAGTTGTAATTTGTCTTACCATTATTGCATTGGCTGAGGTTGTCGGTGCTTACGTTCAGTTCAGAAGCACACACCTTTCGGATGAGATAGGGCGTCTTGAGAACATGCTTCTTTCTGAAAGGGAAAAGTTTGGCAAATATCAGGAGAACGTTCTTACAGAGATGGTTTCACTCCGCAAGGACAACGACGATCTTAAACAGCTGGTAGCCCGTTATCAAAGCGGCCAAGAATACATCGGAACCGGAAACGACGGAACAGAAAATGAGCAGCAGAGCGAATAATGTAAAGAAATTCAGCGAAATCCCAAGATACTATCTTGAGCGTCTGTATTCCCTCAGGCTTTACGAACAAAGAAATGTCACGTATGAAGAATACGTGAAGCATTATGGAACTGTTGAGGCTGATGGTATTTTCTACTACAGGGAAGAACAGAAGAGCAAAATTGCCGATTGGATAAAAGGCGGTATCAAAGGGATTCAGATTTGTGATGCGGTAATCTCAGGCGGGGACGTAATCAAAAACAGGTTTGGGAGAACCGTTCCAAACGATCCGGATCATTCTTCGTATGGAAGAGAGAACGTTGAGTTGCAAATGATTATGACAACTTATTATGTTGGGGTGAACAGTGATGGCACTGCAATCATTTCCAAGGTTCCGCTCGTTAGGTTCAATGGCAAAGAAGATGCAGACAAAAAAGAACTTTGCTATTCCTACAATGATACTCAACGCCCGCCACATTGGATCCCGCAGGATGAATGCCGGAAAGAAAGCAGATTCGGAAACGCATATATCGGAGAATACATCAACGTAGACAAGCAGCTTGTCTCCATGCTCCTCGGAAGAGATATGACTTGGGAAGAGGATGTAATGCAGATTGTGACAAACTTCGAATATACTCCGCGTAAAGAAGATGACTGACTTGACGGTTTGGCAGAGTTGATTGATTTATATCCTTGCAAACAAGAGGTAGTAACTGACGAAAATGAAACCGTACGGGAGAAACAAAACGGTTAGGTTTCCCGGTAAAACAGACTGCCACCCGAAAAAAGGATGGCATAATTGGTGGGAAACAATTACCGATTATATTTCCCGCTCGTCAATGAAACAAAAGCTGAAGAAAGAATATGATGACGAAAAACGAAGCGAAGCAGATTCTTATTGAGGCAGCAAATGCGAAAATCGGAAACACGCCGTTGCTGCCCTATGAAGTAAGGGAAGCCATTGAAACTGTTACATCGGAAAACATACCTAAGACGATTGATGACGTTATTCGACAGTACCTGGCCGGCGTCGTATTTGATCCAAGGATTTCCGAAACGGAATGCGGTGCTCTCAAGGAACATATCTCGAAGGCAATCAAATTCGGTGCTCAATGGCAATCAATGCAATAGGATTATGGACAACAGTAAAGAATACATCCTTTGCGCCGCATGGAAACTGGCGAAACCATACGGTTCATTGAAAGGAGACCTCGCCGCCATTGAAATTGGGTATCGTCATGGCGATATCTATGACAAGTTCGGAAAGGAACTTTCGTTAGAACCCGGTGCAATGGGTTTTTTCACTTCTCATGGACGTTTCGTCTCACGCACGGAAGCTGCACAGATTGCCTTTGAAGCTGGCCAAATTGATGAGGACACTGCAAAATGGAGCCCCGAACTCGTTGAAAAGCTCAACAAAATTCAGTATATTGGTGGAAAACAAAAAACGTTAACCGCAGGTGATTGGAAACCGCTTGCCTCAGAAGATTTGTACTAATTATGTGTTTAGAAAATTTTAAGAAAATAACTACCGAAGAAGATATCATTGCGTATAAACTTCTTGAAAAAATGTCTTTCGTTGATAGTCTTCGTGGAAGAAAATACTTTTCTCCTTTTTACCTGTTTGCATGGGAAATCGGTAAAGTTTATAAAGAAGGCCACCTTGCTCCTCTGTTTGGAATTAATGTAGACCACGAGCAAACAATTAACGGTGGCTGTTTCCATACATTCAAGAATTTAGGCGAAGCACAACATCAACTGCAAGCCCACAGGGACAGGTGGACTGAAGATACATATATTGCCAAATGCAGAATTCCGAAAGACAGTAATTTCATCTATGAAGGTGAATACGTGGGCGTATCTCCAGCATACGGGGCTAACGGAAGAGAGATTTGCCAAGGATATGCATCAGAAAAATTGGAAATTCTCGAAATTTTGCCTGATTAAGACATATTTATTGATCACAAGTCGGCAAGATTTGGATTTCTCGAAAATTTTCCATATATTTGTAACATAGAAACCTGATAAAAGCGGAACCGTCCCAACTTAACCGTTATAAACAGGGATACCGTAGTGGGACGGTGGAAGGCAACCCGAGCGGTTCGCAACCTCGACTCTCGATGAGTAAGTTGGGTGCATCAGGCAAAGTTCTGATGCATAATATGAAATAAAGTTTATACCATATAAACGCGGGGATCATATAGTCAGGTCTAGTATACGAGATTTTCATTCTCGCCACGGTGGGTTCGAATCCCCCTCCCCGTACCAGGTTTAAATACCCGGCCCCTTAGCTCAGTTGGTTAGAGCAGCTGACTCCTACGGATTTGTCCACCGAAACGGACTTTCCTGTGTGGTGTAGTTGGTAGCATAATCAGACTTCGGTGTTTGATGGATCTGGTTCGACACCAGACACAGAAACATAATCAGTTGGTCGACGGTTCAAGTCCGCCAGGGGCCACCACCACGAAAACAACGAAACCGCGTCTGGGTCTTGCGTACTAGCCGCAAGGTTGGCAAACGCCTTCATAACAAAGGGGTTCCGTCGTGTCAGTGATGGGAAGCCAAGGCTGACATTTTTTTAAGACAATGAAAAAGGATTACATAATATTAGGATAGTGGCTCTCCTGCATAGGAGAGTTTCAGAGATATGCTCTCCTAGCTCAACGGTTAGAGCCGCATCCTTATAAGATGAAAGCCCTCACAAGGTATATGTCAGTTCAAGCCTGACGGAGAGTACTAAGTTCATTGAAATATGCCCTTGTGGTGAAATTTGGTAGACGCGAGGGACTTAAGAAAATTTGAGTGCCCCGGTGGAAACGCCGGGAGTAGAACCGCCCTAATTCGGTGTAAGCTAAGTTTTATTATGTATAGCTCAGATTACAGAGCATCAGATTCAATGCGGGTTGGAAGCAAGGGAAGTCCAACGATAAAATATGCCGCTACCGAGCCAATGTTAATAATAGCGAGCGAGTATGCATTTCACAAAACGCTGATGCCGGTGACTATTATAGACAGTGTGTAGAGACTATTACAGGCGGAGCCTAAGTTGAAATATTAATGTGTACGGGTGGAAGCAGACCACATAAAAACTTAATGCTTTAAAAGACATTGATTACTTGCAAGATTTCAATATGGTTAAGATAGAGCCCGGACCACAAACAAAAGAAATGTGCTGACAACGATTCTAAGGTAGGTGTGCACATTTTAAACAAATAATGGCTGAAAATACTGTTATGTGACTATGTATTAGCCTTAACGGCGCTTTTGGGTTAAACAGCAATCGTAACGCGTTATTTATCTTTTGGTAGCGAAAGCTATAGTGGTGAGAAAATCCCTTGGGCCGAAAGGCCCGTACGGGTTCGATTCCCGTCTTGGGCACAATTGAAATATCCCCGTCCTCCCAGACCATGACGTTAAAATTGACTTAGGGGGTTACAGTCCGTATACCTTAAATCGAACCGGGCTTTGCAGAAGCACGTTACTATATCTGCACGTTAATCGCAATGCGATAGTGGCGCCGAGAGCCATGAACACGAACGAGAAGATGTGAATCCGGCACCCTGCCGTGGGACAAGGCAGGGGGAATTGGGGTGTGGTGTAATGGTAGCACTAGGGATTTTGGTTCCCTCGGTTCGGGTTCGAAGCCTGACACCCCAACAAATTTTTGAACATTCAGATTTTGTTCGTATATTTGAACTACTGACATTGATCTTTGAAATATACTGCGGTGTGTCTCTTTTGAACACGATGGCGTGTGGAGTTTTATCTTGGCCGCAGTTACTATGGAAGTCCCACAGCAAAGCGAAAATTCAATTACACTGAATCCGCAAAATGAGACACGCACCGACTTCTGTTTTTTTTGCACATAGTGCAAGGGGTGTTTAGTTTGACGTTAAGGAAGACGTACAGCAAAAAATTTTCACTTTTTATGGTAAAAGGAATGATGTCTTCTGTTTTTTGCCGGAGTAGCTCAGTTGGTCAGAGCACGTGATTTGTAATCTCGGGGTCGTGGGTTCGAATCCCTCCTCCGGCTCAAAGAAGCGATAGCGCCAAAGTTGGCGGGCGCTATTGTGGAGGGTGAAACGGACGATGAGGCAGTAAGTTTTCGGCGTGCCAATACCGAAGCGCCACATAGGTCGTCAATGATGAAGAGAGACGTCTCAAATATATAAACCCGAAACTATATAGGCCGTGGTGCGCAGACGTGTATTGCACCAGTTTGATGAACGGAGCAAGCCGATGAGCGCTGCAGGCAATATTCGGCAAAGGCAAACGAACCTCTTCCTACCAATCCGTTCTGGTAAGAATCAATGGAAGGCGGCCTAGTTTTATAGATTGTGGGGTAGAGCAGTTGGCAGCTCGCCAGGCTCATAACCTGGAGGTCGTCATAAACGGTTCGAATCCTACCCCCGCAACCACATCGCGGATTAGAGAAGTTGGTCATCTCACCGGTCTCATAAGCCGGAGCCGGACAAAATCTGGCCGGGGGTTCGAATCCCTCATCCGCTACAAGTTTAACTTTTAAAACAACATTTATGTACGCTTCAAAAAGAACAATCGGAAGACTTGGCTTGTACACAAAAGCCGTGATCAAAGCGAGTAATCAGCCAAAACATGACAACCGTCCTAACGGTAATGGTAGAAAGACGTATGTTCAGTCTATCAAGGACGAAAACGGCTTCGTAAAGAAGACCCTCGTTCATGTCACTGGATACGACATTTTCAGACTCAAGCGTCACAAGCGCCGCCTAAGAAGGTCAATGGCAAATCAGCCAAGATAGTTTTAACCTCCGCAGATAATTTACGATATCTGCGGAGGTTTTGTTTTGCTAAAAATTGTTCATATATTTGTATCGCTATGGTTATTCAGTCAAAACCCATTACGCCTGAACAGGCAAGAGAAAAGTTCGCAAAAAATATTCCGGACATCATTATTGATGCTATCAACGAACTTATCGTTGAGCATTATTCTCCGATTAAACGTTCGTCTTCTGTTAAACAAGATGAAATTCTTGACAAGGTAAAAGACGTTTATTCAAGGCAGACTGTATTTGACAACAATTGGCTGGACATTGAAGACATTTACTGTTCACAAGGGTGGAAAGTTGAATACGAAAAGCCAAGTTACGGAGATTGCGATTTTGATGCGTATTTCCTGTTTTCCGAGCAGAAAGTTTAATGAAAACGCGCCCAAAAGGTGCGTTTTTAAATGTTGGCAATAAATTCATATATTTGCAATACTATGAAGACAATAGAAATATCGCAGGAAGATTATGATTTCCTGAAAGACTTGCAGAACGAGTTGAACACTCAAACAGATGATGGAAACGCTCAGCCGGTGTATTGGGGCGTCCTTGAAACAAAGGACGTTGCGGTGCCCGATGGCTGCGGAGAAACGTATATCCAATATGACGACGGCAAATGGGATATCCATGAAGCGGTAGAAGTGGTAGAGGACTATATCAATTCGTTGGATGAAAAAGAGCGTGCCGAATGCAAAGAAAATTGGGACGCTGTTGATCATGAATCAATAATCGATGTATACGATTTTATGTGCAACGAACTTAATTGGGACGATTTGTCGCTTTTCGATTATGTGAAAGAAAATTATATCAGTAGATACACCGGTGCTTTTCTCACCAAGAGGGCTTGCCAGAATTACATAGACAAGTACAAATACAACCACAACAATCCCCGTACCTATGCTATGACGGCGTATAGGAACTTCGAGCTTGAAAGGCTTTTGAAAATTCTCCGTGGAATGAAACTTAGTTGAGTAAATTATGGAAAAATTTTTTAAAATCATATTGGAAATTATACTTGGGCTGCTTGCTGCGCTTTTAATTTATGGAATTTCTTCAAAAATGCCCGAAAGTGGTTATGAGCAGCAAGAATATTCAAACAGCGGAGTTTACCAATCGCCATACGATGCGCCTTATGATTCTGACGTGAAGGAAAAACGTGGTAAATTAAGCCGTGGGATTGTTGTCGGTAAAGTATATGCCGGTGGAACACCCATTTATGAATGGGAGTATGAAGGGCACAAATATCTTATGTGCCATGATTTCGGAATGCGTCATTCCGCTTCTTGCCCATGTGGGTGGATTGAAAAATTGCAATAGTATGACAAGAGAAGAAGCCAAATTAAACGCACTTAACCACTACCCAGATTTTGATGGGCCGTGCGACAAGCCAAACGCTTATGCGGACGATTACCGGTTAACGCTTGCTCAGCGTTACGCATATATGCGTTGCTATGACGACATGTTACTGAACAACGACAAATATCAGACAGTTCCCGTGGAACAACTTGACATCCTTGTCGAAAAAGCGAAAGCGTATGATGAGTTTATTGCTGAAAAGCCCATGGAAGTTCCTGCTCTTGGAACAAAGTATGACGCCAACATTCATACGAGAAAAGCATACAAGGACGGATGCAGAAATACAGATAAGAAATACAAGAAACTTGTTGATTATTGCAAGGGCACCCTTTACCTTTGGGGCGTTGAACATGACAACGTTCTTTCCGAGCTTGGTGATTTGTTAAAGAATTTGGAAAAGTAAAATATTCTTCCTATCTTTGCATCAACAAAAAAAAATCATGAAAAAGATTCCATTCAGCATTTTGAATCGTCCCGAAATTGAAGCCGGAAAATATAAGGTGGAAACCGTGGACGGCACGCATAACGTAAGAATTGTTTGCTGGGATGCAAAGGGTCCCGGCGATACAGCTTATATTGTTGGCTTGCAGGCCAAGAAAGGCGAAGATACCGAGAAACTGCAGAAGTATTATGTTGACGGAACCCTCGTTTCCTCAAACGGTACTAGCAATACGGGCAAAAACCTGATTATCGTAACAGATATCCCTTCGCTCAACGAATTTGAAACGGGAGTTAATGAGTGCCTTAACTCCAATTACGGCATTGTTTTAAACAATGACGGAGATGTTGATAAGTTCAAAGCCACCTGCAGTTCAATACTTACGCTTGCAAAGAAAGCCTTTCGCAAGAAAATGATGATTAACGTCAAGATGGTAGAGTATTATGAAGATTTGGATCTTGCGAACAACGCGATTGGTGAACTTACTGTCTGTGGCTACGTGAATAACCGTTCGAGACAGGAAATTGCAGAATGGCTTCATGACGTTCCAATGAGGCTGTTTCATAGCGGTAACGTGAAACTCCCTGTATGGAAGAAGGCTTATGCTGGAACGCATTTCAATGGATTGGCAATCACTTATACTCCTTCCGGAAAGGACTGCCCAAGACTTACGAGCACTGCACTGACAGACTGCTTGTATATTCAGATTGACGAACTTTTTAAACTCCCAATAGAATAAAAATGAACATCGTAGTAGGACTTGCAATTATTGTAGTCATGGGCGCCTGCCTGTATTCTATCATCAAATACGATATCACTGAAAATAAGAAGTAATATGAAAAAGATTGTATTATTGCTGTTGGCTGTTTTAGCCTTGTGTGTTTGTAGCTGTGAAAATCGTAGCGCATACTTAAAAGCCTATGATTCTGAAGGGTATGCGGTGTACGGTAGACGTTTTGAACTTGATGGGCACACGTACATTGAGCTTTGGCGCTCACGGTCTGGTACCTATGATGCTTACACCGGATACGAGCACGATCCGGATTGCCTTATTGAAGACTTGAAATCGCTTAAAAATCAGGGGTTGCTATGAAAAAGATATCTTGTCTCATCCTTCTCCTGATTGGTATTGTTTCCTGCGGAAACTATAATGAAATCCACACAGGCCCTACCGGCGAAGTTCGCCAAGACCTAGAAGTAATGTACCAAAAACAACTCAGGTTCTACAACATCTATCATGACGGAGAGTGGCACGAGTTTGTTTTTAATGCCGGACTTTATGAAGGAGGAATAGCCCACTGGCCGGGCTGCAAATTCTGCAAAGAAAAAAACAAAACAACGAAGTAAGACATGAAAAAGGTACTTGCCATTATTGACGTTCAGAACGACTTTATTACCGGTGCCCTTCCTAATCCGGAAGCACAGAAAGCCGTTCCTAATATCGTAAAGAAAATCGAAGAATTTGACGGCGACTTTATTGTCTGCACGTTCGATACCCACTATGAATGGAGTTACGCTAACTCCAAGGAGGGGCAGGCAATTCCTGAACACTGTATTTGGGGAAGCGACGGTTGGCACCTTGAGAAAAGCGTAGAAGAAGCCATTAAGAATAACAAGAACCACCCTTACGTTCAGGTAGTAATCAAACATACGTTTGGTTCAGTAAAAATGCCTGAATACATTGGCAGCTTTGTCCACGAAGAAGAATTTGAAATCGAGTTCGTCGGTTTCTGCACCGATATCTGCGTGATTTCAAATGTTCTTATCACGAAGGCGTCTTTTCCGAACCAGGCAAACATCACGGTAGATTCTTCTTGCTGTGCAGGACTTACACCGGCGAAACACGAGGCTGCGCTTGAGACTATGCGTTCATGCCTTATCAACGTAAAATAAAAAACCTGAGCAAAACGCTCAGGTTTTCTTTTATCTCAATGCGAATAAATCCCTTCCCCTTTCGTCCGCTTCTCTGAATGAAATAACACTTTGATATCCCAAGATAAGTTCTTTAAACGTTTTCTTCCTGCTTATTTTCTCTTCACATTCTTCGCACAAATCACCGGTGATTTTCCATGGAATTCTATGTTTTTTCCCACAACGCCAACAATGATCTCTGCGAATGCTTCTGTATTCCTCGTCAGATTTCATGAACACTTCCATTTCATCCGTGAAGTGACGTTTCCTACCGAATATTTTTTCATATTTGAGGAGCCTTTCATAATCATCGGTTGACATGTACCGTAAGTCGTAAATATCTTTGTCAACTACTATATCAAAATCGTCAATCGGGGTTATTACGGCTCCACCGCCTGAAAAATCATTGTGAAGAGTGAGGTCGATTTTTCTATTCATCATGTTTGAATACGCTTCTCACTTTGCTAAAGAAACTCTTCTTGGGGTTGTTTTTCTTCATAGACTTATCTTCTGAATATGCTTCTACAGGAAGCACAATCTCACCAGCCGCAATAGAGAACTCGGCCTTGTTTTTCTCGTTAATCTTGTAGGTTTTGAGGATTTCCACAAGCTGTTCAGAAGACTCGGGAATGGTAATTTCGGACGTAGGCTCGTAGCCCTTTTTCTCCTTGTACTGCTCAACCATCTTGTCAAGCGTCAGGTCACAGTATTCGTCCACCCAATCTCCGAGGAAATAGAATCTGTCGGATACGGTTGTGTTGTTCTTGAATACACCGAACAGGATAGGATCCTTGTCACGGCGCTCTTTTTCAATCTTCCTTTCTTCCTTTCCTGTGTAGTCGGTAAACACCACATAGAACTGATCAAAGATGTCTTTCGTTTTCTCGACCACATCCACGAGTTCGTCAGGGACTTCCCTCATGTATCGTGACAGTTCGATAATCTTGACAGTCTTGTCCGCCACGTTTTCAATGTAGTCTTCCACAACGTCTTTGTAAACATATGTGGTAATACCCATTTCGATAAGTTTCTCTTCCTTTACCAACGTGTCAGCGAGGAAACAGAGTTTCTTAAAAGACTCCACCTGCCCAAGCTTCTGATATTTGTCGGCAAGTTTAATGAAAACGTCGAAAGAATTTTTCAGAGCCTCAACAGTAATAGTGTTTTTGGCACCCTTCAAATAATCGAAATACTGACTGGGAGTAATAGCCGCTTTTTGCTCTTCTTGATTTTTTTCCATAATGTTTTATCTGTTACTAAACTTTTGCTGTGATTTCAAAATTGGAAATAATGTTGACGGTTGTTTTCAACTCGTCCTTCTTCTGTTTAATTTTAGCCCGTCTAACCCATTGATCGACTTCCCACTGTGCCCTTTTCTTCGCTTCCTCTATTGTTCCGAAATACTGGCAAATCCAATCGAGCTCACCTTCGTCTTCCCACCATCCCCACAAGCGCTTCCAAAACAACCCGCGCTTTTGCTCAAGCACATATACCACGTCTTCTATAATGGTTTCGTTGTCTTTTTCGGACAGTTCTCTTTCAACAATTTCAGTTATCCTGAACGTAAATGTTTTTTCCATAGTCAAATATACTAAAAATTAAGCCCTTTCAGAATTTTATTAAATTCCGTTTTTTTGGCTGTGAGTTCTGCAATATTTGCTTCTATTTCATTAAGCCTGTCCGTCGCACTGTTACGGATATCGTCCTCCTTCCTTCTCTTGTATTCATCTTCCCCTTCAGCCAGCTTCAGCCAAAAATACGTAGTCCTGTAAGTGCTGTTGTTGAATGCCTGCAGTTCTTGAATTTCACTGTCGTCGTAGACGTACACCTTCGCGTTCCCCAAGTCAAATCCTTCTTCGGTAATCTTATCCGTGGGAAGATAATCCTTAATGAAAGCCTGCGTATGGACAGGCACATATTCTTTTCCGAATTTGCTGAGAATGTCTCCGTTCCAATCCATTCTCTTGTTATATTCTTCTACGAATGTTTTGATTTTCTTTTCCATATCAATCACTAGCTTCTTTTTTTTCATACCACAAATAGCGCAACCTTGAAAATATATTTCGATAGTGAAAGGTTCCGCATACAGGGCAACGGCAATATTCATGGCTTATTCCTTGGTAAAACTCCTTTGGATATTCGGCAATGAAAACCGTTTTACTGTAGCTAAATCCGTCGTCTCCCCGTTTGCATGTCCGGCACACGAACATATGCTTTTCTTTTTTTACCTTCTTCGGAGGAATTGTTTCTACTATTTCCATACTGCCAATCAATTATCTCAGGCTTATTTTCGCCTGTTCTTTTTTTCTTTTTCTTTTTCGATTTGCTCTCGCAGTTCCTCCATTGCCTTTTTAGCTTGCTCCATTGCTTCAGCCGCATCAAAGATATCCCTTGATACGCCGGAAATCGTAGAATCTACGCTTTCAAGCGTGTCAAGAATGTCTTCAATGTCCTTGCACCGTTTGTATTTCCTTTCTCCAAGGAGCATTGAAACCGTTTCTTCAAGATCGGAAGGAACTTCGACTACCTTGAAAATTTCATATCCTTTTTCTTTGTTTGAATCTTCTACGCTGGCAAGGATTTTTTTTTCGGTAAGGCCCTTGTCAAAATAGTAGTCAAACGAATGGACGTGGTAAACTCTTCCGTCTTCTTTCTGGCAAATAACGAGTTTCATACTTATTTTGAATAAAAGTTCATAAACGGTTCAATGCTGACGATTCCGAAAAACGGCTTCTTAATTCCCTCGTATTCGCTACTGCACGTTTCAGGGATGACTTTCATAAGAAAACCCATCTCGCTGGTTCCGTCGGAATATGAATAAGGGTCTTTGCACTCCTGCTTTTCGAGATGCTGCTTTACGATTTCAGAGACAATGTGCGGATCGAAGTCGAACGGAAATGAAGTCCACCCTTCTTCATTACCCCAGCCAAGACAGAATTTTCCATTTTCCGTCTTTTGGTACGAGATACCGCTTTTCCCTACGCCGTGCATGCCGATAGCTAAACGAATAGCCTGTTCCAGCTGTTCCATACTGCCGGATACTTCAAAAATTTGATCACTTGAAAACATATCTTATTCTGCGTAAAAATAACTTTCGATAACTTTGTAAGGCACATCCGTAAACATGTGCGGAACCTCATTGATACGGTCTTCCTCTTCAAGCATTGCAATGAATTCTTTATCGCTAATCTTGGGACAGAACTCATTTTGTACTCCAAGAATCTTTTGCGTAATGTTCTTTTTGAGGTCCTCTTCGTCAATGGCGCCAATAAGAACTTTGCGCATTCCGTACGTGGAGAAATATACATCAATTTCAAATACTTTGTACATCATTTTACTATATCTTCTGGCCAAGGTTTATTATTGTCATACCAATTGTCGCAGTACCGATAGTGGGTAACTTGCCTGTTGTTCAATAGTCTGTCGCTCTGCGTTTTTAAGTCGTCGCATGGATTTTCAAGACATTGCCATAGCGTTTCTCCTAGCTCATCGTACCACACGAGTTTCTTGCACGTGATACACTTGTGAAGTTTTCTCACCGGTTTTAAAGGGTGTTTCAGAAAATGCCCGCCTATAGCCTTCAGCTCCTCATCGGTGATTTCGTCATACGGCTTTTTTAACAGCGCTTTCGTAAATCTCATGGTGCCACAGCTCTTTAAACGTTTCTTCGTAACTTTTCGTAATACTCGTCAAGTTCACGATAGAACTGGTCGTGAAGTTCCTGATTGAATTTTGGATAGTCCTTCTTGAACTTTTTCATTGGCTTTACTTGGAGGCTTTTGATAAACTCCGCATTGAACATAATTTTTCCCGCGAGTTTCTGTTCCCAAACGTGGTCTCTCCAACCGGCCCATTGATTTACTATTTCATCGTATTCTCCCGGATCATCAAACTTCTCTCCGAACATATACAGTATCTCGCCGATAGGCTTGTCAGTATAAATTGCAATCCCGTCGTCGATAAAGTCGTCCTCCACGAAAATCTCATATTCGGTTCCAAATATTTTCTTGCAGTTCCTGGGGCTCATAAGGGTCCCGTTCCATCTGCACCACTTTTCCTTGTCTCTGAATTCTATCATTGCTTTTTAATCTCCCTTCCGCTAATTTTGCCCAACTTATAAGTCCTGACGGGCCAATACTCGAAATTGGTAACCTTGCAGTCCTTAAGCCCATTGTATACGGATATATAGCGAAACACTTCAGCCCGTCCATACTGGGTGGCCTGATTGACGACGATAGAACCTTTGCCCTGAATGTATACCGGAACGCATCCTTCAAAGCATTCAATGGTACCGGTGTCAGTGTACCGTACGCCGTCAATCTCATATTCAATGGAGAACCCGTATACGGTTCTGTCCGTCGCACAAGACATGGCTAAAATGCCGAACAAGGCAATGAGCAAAAATTTCTTCATATCTAAATTGTTTTCCTTTCCGCAAAGATAGGAAGATTTTGCCTATTTTCCAACCTTGAGATGCTCAATAAGATGTTTCAAACCCGATATCAGGCCGGATTCATACCTGTCGTATTGATCAAGCTTTTCGATTTCTCCCTCAGCCCATTCAATAAGTTCCTTTTTGCTTACATAGCCTGGCATGACTTTATTTTCCGACAATGTGCCACTTTTCAATGCCCCCTCTTTCAACGGACGCACTTTCCCGTTTTCCGCCTTATATTTTTTAAAGTAATCCATCGATAAAACTTTGTACATTTACGCTGCAAAAATACGAATAAGAAATAATAATTCCAAATAATGATAGCAACCAATTGGGAAGAAATACTGAGACAGGAACAGGAGAAAAAGAAAGCAATAGAATATATGAAAGAAAACCCGATCACAAGAGAACAGGCGGCGGAACAAATAAAAAAATTGAAAAATAAAAATGAAACAGTATCGCTTTGACTATATCAAGGATTCCGTAGATAAATTGGAACCAAACATACCAAGGACATTGGAGCTTATTGAGGGACTAATTCCGTTTGGACTCCTACAATATCAGCGAATGACGGATCCGTATGGCGACATCGTTGAAAATTTTGAAAATTGGTACAAACAAAGGCATGAATACTGCATAAAACTCGTTGAAGAATATAAGAACGGACGGTAGATTTGGATATCTCGAATATTGTCCCTATCTTTGTGCTGTTTAACTTTATAACCGAAGGATATGTTCTATTGGCAAGAAATGACTATGGTATTCAAAATCCCCGGCAAGGAAAGAAGCCGGGTAATGAAAGTAAGCGGCTGTAAAAGACTGCTCGACGGATTCATAGGCGTACTGAAGAAATATCCAGAGGCTGAGTTCGTATCTTTCAACGGATATCCCGTAAAACAGAAAGCATAAATGATATGTTTGGCGAAAATTTATTGATAACAATCTACGGCATTATCTCAATGGTTTTAATTGGCTTAGTGTTCTTTTTGCCAATTATTATAACGGAGTATAGGATTAGAAAAAGGAAAAAAGAAAATCCAAACTATACAGATTTGGATGCGTTCAATGAGTTTTTTAAGTAGGCAACAAGTATATAATTCCTTAAATGATATATCCCATTCTAACGAATTTGTTAGAGCGGGATTTTTGTATATTTGTAAAAACCTCTTGGAATGAATAGAATACTTCAACAAGCCAGGAATGCTACAGCAGAAGGAAAATCCGTCCAAAAATACCACCAATATAAAAGATATGATGTGGAGCACGGATTTAATGGCGAAGACACAATCAGCGCGGAAGAAATAAAAGCCCTGTGCTTTTCAGAAAATTCTAAATGCGAATACTGTGGAAGCACCGTGGATCTTGGAGTGGACAGGAAAAGCAACGCTCTGGGGCATACAAAGGAAAACGCCGTATGCTCATGCAGAAAATGCAATATAGCGAAGGGAGACAATTTCACCTATGAAGATTTCAAGGAAATCACAAGTAAATATAAAATTTTAAACAACACATTTATGACTAGCAGACTTACAGAAGTAAAAACAATCGATGAACTATCCTGCCTGAAGTTCTCACCGAAGAACAGGGCGATCAACCCGAAACACGTACAGGAAATCGCAAAGAGCATGATAAAGAACGGATACAGGATATTGGACAACACAATATTCGTGGACGCTAAAACACTGGTTGTGCTTCGCGGGCAACACCGAGTAGCAGCCGCGCTCGATGTATATGCGAAAACCGGTGAACTGGTACCGCTTGAAATCGTGTTCAAGGATATGGACGGAGACCAGGAAATCTCCAACTATGTCATGGGTGAGGAAATCAACAGGAAAAACTGGGATATCTCCGATTTCGTCAGCTCATATAGGGGAACGCTCGAATATGAAAAACTAATTAAATTCATGGACGATAACGGCGTAAATGACTATAAGTATCTTATGCATATCCTGAGAGGAATCAATAAGAAAAGCCTCTCAACCGGCCTTGACGTCAGCGATATCCCAACAGGACAGATGATAATCGACTTTATCAAGAGCGCGTATGGAGTGAACGCGTTTGATAAAACCAATGAAGAAGCACTCGTCCATGCTCGTAATCTGTTCACTGCATTGAGATACTTTTTTGAAGGAACAACAAAGTCATCAAGCCGACAGGACGCACTGAAGAAAGTCAGGATGATAAACAACTATATGGAAAGCAGGAGCCGTACACTGTTCGACTACGCGCCATACTTCAAGAAATGGGTGAGCAAAGGTATCAATGACTTTATGGCAAAACACGATATGAAGGTCCCAAATGCGGAAAATATCGTGGATATTATCCTTAACTGTATAGAAGATATGAACAAATGCCTTCTAAAGGACCAGGCTAAGGCAGAAGAAAATGAAAAGAAATTGTCTGTGAAGAAAAAGCCGATAGTCGCTGAATAAATTTACACATATCGTAAATGATATATCCCATTCCGGCACATTTGTTGGGGTGGGATTTGTATTTATTGTATATGGCGAAAATAAGAAAAGATAAATTAATCCGTTTGATATCAGAGTCTATAAAGAAGGCCCTGAATGAGTCCTATAATGCAAAAGTAAAAGAAATACCGGGCTCAACAACATCCGTAGAGGTTAATATACCTATTGTGTTTTCTGACAACGCACATTCAAGGACAAGACAAAATACGAGGGGCATTAACAACGATATGGCAATTTCGCTAGTCAAGCAAGTCCTTCCTTCTATATTGAAAGCAACCGTTAATAACAAGATAACCAAGACGCAGGACGGAAAACCATTCTTTAACGTCGCAGATAAACAAAGCTGTGCTGTAGTCGGATGTACAATGGAAGGAACAGGAACAAATGATTTGAAACAGTTTATCACGATAAGAACTGTCTATTTTATGGATCAGTACCACACACTTGACACAAGTAAAACAATATTTTTCGTTAATGAAAATAATCCGAGCGATAAGTGGGAAGATGCGGTGTATTATTCAACACAATATGCCAATTCATATCAGCAATATAGAAACTATGAAAAAACTCTCGACCCTGAACATATGAAAGAATACAACAAGGAAAAAAGAAACCAAATGAACCAAATGTGGTCTCAGAGTAGAGAAAAAGAGCCTGACAGACTTGGAAAAGACTATAACAGGGCAGACCAAGAAGTAATGAAAAATAAAAACTTGGAAAAACAAAGAAACGGAATGGCGGTTCCAGAATATAACTTGAACGGAGCAGCCTCAGCCGCCGACAACAGAATCCTTACGAAAAGAGGCCCCAATGGAACACTGAGGGGAATAGATAGAAAAAGGAAAAAGGCTAACAAAATTTAATAAGTGAATAAGGTGGACAGAAATGTTCACTTTTTTTATTGTAATTCGATAATAAATTCGTCAATTAATTGGTTTTCAGAAAGTGCCGAAAACCGCCTTCCGGACTGCCCCGCATGCGAAATTTCTCCAAAATTTTAAAAATTTTCAAAATTTTCCCCAAAAAAAATTACAAACTATAACTATGCCCACATGGGGCAAAAAAGATAAATCATAACTATTTCTCACGATTTAGTTATGAATTATTATTTTAGAATTATTCTATATTAAATAAGTTATGAATTACATTCGTTCGGATTTATTTTCATTAAATAATATATGAAATACATTTGTTCTGATGTAATTTTCGGGTTTATTTATGAAGTTATTTTTTTTTAAAAAGTATGTGATGGAGTCTACTCTCCCGTCGCCTTTTCGTAGGTCGGAGTATACTCTCCTATTACGATCAAACGTCCAGCCCTTTTCGGGTTGCTTTTAAAACCCTTATGAAATATATTTCAGTTTACGGCGGATCTCTCATAGTTCATACGTTTTTTGTTGATGCAAAGTTAGGAAAAAAAACTGTAATTTCCAAATTTAAAATGCATAAAGGTACTCAATCGAGTACCATAGAAAACCCCCTGCGGAAAGATCCGTAGGGGGAGAAACAAACAAAAAGTATTATGAAAACAACTGTATTTTATTTCTTATATTGGTTCAGGATATTGGTAATGATTTCTACGGCTTCGTCGTAATCAATTACATTACCTGAATGTGTATAACCATGTTCATTAAGAATTCTTTCTGCTTCAGCTTCATTGGCGAGTTTTCTGTTGAGTTCGTCAAGGGCATATTTGTCTTGGATTTTTTTAATGCTGTCCACGACATTATCTGGGATAGAAAAATATTCCATAATATTTTATTGGGGTATAAATGTACTCAATCGAGTACCTACAGATAGGGATAGAGGTTTTCTTCAAGCCATTTTTCGTCGTCGTAGTTTGCGAGCATATTTTCCATTTCCTGCAGGAGTTCTTCGGGTGATTCTCCGTCTACGAGCTGGCTTGCGGGGTTTGGTGTGTTGGCGTAGGCGTCGAGTGCCTGTTGCCCATTAGAATAGTACCTGTTGCCCGTATTGACCCATTTGTTTGGCTTATTGGAAATGCCGAGTTCCATTTCCGTATTGAACAGCATGAGTGCCCAGTGCCGTTTTCCTGGCGTTGAGTCAAGGAATGCGTTTGCGACTGTTTCCTGAAGTGTTTTAATATCTCCTTTCATATCCTACATCCTCACGTATCTCTTATACACTTCCTCGGCTTTTTCATAAGCCGTGCACCGTCCAACCACACGGAGGTCTTCAATACGTTCATTGGATACCCCAAGGAAGTCCGTTTCGGATACGTGGCGCACCTGTGCGAAAGCGCCCATAGTGTCCTCGACAACCATAACATCCTCGCGTTCTGCGCCGTTCTGCGGATATTTCCATTTAACTACGTCAAGAAAATTCATATCTAAATATTGTTTTATTATTGATTCATTTTTTACAATGCAAAGATATGAATTTTTATCTCAGATACAAAATTTCAGGATCAAGGGTGAAAATAGATTTGCAAATGTCAATTATTTTTTTATATTAGGCAATATATCTCTCATCCTTCGTCGTAGGTACTCATACGAGTACCATATAAAAAGAAAAGCCCGCCGTAAGGCGAGCTTATCAAGAATATGAGAAAGGCTTTATAAGGCTATTTTTTCGTATTTTTCAGCCCACTTGCGAGCTTCGGGGTTGTCGAACACATACTCCCAACCGTGGAATTCGTTGCCCGTATGGAAATTGCCGGGTGAATACCAACCGCTGCTTTCCCAAGTACCCACTTCAATCCCCTTTGTCTTGAGGAAATTGTCTGCTTCGGCTCTTTCCTCTTCAGAAATCAAGTCCACATCACTGTTGTCCTTGCCGGGGAAATCCTCTTCATCGCTTTCATCGTACTCTTCGTCCCATACGGAGTCAAACCAATCGGAAAAGCTCTCTTCAGTCCTGTCTGCTGCTACCGCTTGTTTCCAAAAGTCTTTGTATTCGTCCTCTCTTTTATACCTGTCACGCAGATACTCAAGCGATTCCACGCTAACGGGGCGAATAACATCAAATGAGGAGGCCATAACTCCGTCCTCAATACGAGCAATAAAAATCTCATTGTTGTAGATACCTACAGGAACGTTTTTAACCATAATATTTCTATTTGTTTTTCTTAATGCAAAGATAGGTATTATTTTTTTATTTTCAAAATTTATTTTTTCAGGACTGTCACGTCTGTCTATCAGGATAGGAATATTGCATAATATAACAAAATATCTGAAATATGCAAATTTATTTTAGGTTATTAAAAAATTTTATTTGTTGGTTCATGGGCTGGTTGGAGTGTACTCTCCCGCCCGCTTTTCGTAGATCGGAGTATACTCTCCTACTACGATCAAGTCGTTCAGCCCTTTTCGGATTGCCTTTAAAATCCTTATAGCCTATTTTCTTTCTTTACGGAGGGTCTCTCATAATTCATACGTTTTTGTTACTGCAAAGATAAGAATAATATTTTTCATATCCAAATTTATTTGCTATTGGAAATGTCGATTTTTTTATTATATTAGGCAATATAGACTAAGCCTCAGGTCATGATGATTTCATGGATCCAGATGAAGATCTCGAGACCTACAGTACAGCAGAATATTGCTTAATATAAAAAAATTTTCGAGAAATGCAAATAAAAAAGCACCTTTCTTCAAGGTGCTCTCATTAGTTTATTTTTGCCGGCGCGTTTTAGTTTATTGCCGTTATTTTATTTGATATTTGATTGCATAGTCGAAGAACTCACCGGGCTTTACGCCTTTTCCGCGCCATTTTCCGTCACTGTCAATCTGCATTATTCCAAGTTTATTTTGGCTATTTACAGCGCGTTTGAACTCCGCCACGGTAGAGAACTCAAACCGCCCGCCATTAGTCAAATAAACGGCATACGGCTTATAATTCAATACCGTGTTAGGCATATTCTCTCTGAGAACAACACCCTTGTATTTGGTCACTGATTTCATATATTCTCATTAGTTTCTATATGCAAAGGTAAGCATAATAAATGAAATTTCCAAATTTATTTGCTATTGGAAATGTCGATTTTTTTGTTATATTAAGCAATATGCCATGCAGGCGCTGCGGCGTCGTTCAGGATGCTGAGGCAATAAAAAAAACGCCCCGATTTCTCGGGGCGTCTTAGTTGATGGCGTGGTACCAACTACATAGCGTTGGACATGGAATCCTTGACAGCCTTCTCAAAGAGTTCACGCAGCGTAAGCTTGTCGTTCTTCTTGAGTTCATTGTACATTTCCTGAATGTCGAGTTCAATCTCGATTCCGGATTTCTTTTCGTAGTGGGCAATGTACGTCAGGACGGTTTTCCACCCAGCCATGAAGGTTTTCGTATCCTTGACGTCGCCGTAGAGGTCGTCCTCCTTGATAGACACCTTCGCAGGCTTGTCGGAGTCATTGTTCTCATTGGCCTTTTCACGTAGCTTCAGAATCTGCTCGTTGCCCTTTTCCTCCCATTGCTCTCCGTATTTCTTGCGGGCGGCGGTGTAGATACGTCTGACTTCGGTGCCGCCGATTTCGCCGTTCTTCATCATTTCGACGATACGCGGGTCGTAGTCGAGGCTCTGCAGGGCATAAGTGATAACGCCAGGGTTCTTTCCAAGCATTTTCGCGACGTCGGCACGAGAGTACTTTTGTTTGCCGTCTTCATCAGTGATTTCGAGGAGACGCTTGCAGACCATTCCAAGCTCAATGTCATTGAACTTCTTTCCCTCATTACGCATGAGCTGCTGAACAAAGAGTTCGTCGTCAGATAGATCACGAGGCAACAGATTGGCCTTGATAAGCCCGACATCCACTCCGTCGTTAATGAGCTTCTGAATGGCCCGGTAGCGGCGCTCGCCGTTAACCAACAGGTACTTTTTGCCATCCTCCCTGATTTCCTTTTCGTCCAGTGGAATAACAGACACGGCTTCGAGAAGCCCCTGTTCCTTAATCTGGGCGGCAAGTTCGTCAATGTCGCCGAAGTCGATTCGCTGATTGAAGCCGTCCATCACCTTGATCTCGGACGGATTGATTTCCTTGTAAATAATGGAGTTGGAATTCTTTTTCATATTACTTTTTTGCGTTTAGTTTAATCTTGAAATTCTTTTTCACTGCAGGCTTCACAGCCACGACAGTTTCCTGTTCGTTTCCGCCCTTCAGGGTGTGGCGGTAAGATTCAGTACCGTTAGATATAGTGACGTCGTACACGTAGTGGGCCCTGAGTTGCTTTGCAATCTCGTTGGCTTCGGATTTAGTCCACAGATAAAGAGGGCCACCAGTGGTTTCATACCAATTACTGTCACAGTTCTGAATGTACCGGCCAGTCTTGTTAATCTTGATTGAATACAGGCTGTTCATATCTTGTGCAAATATATGAATAAAATTTTATTTTTCCAAATCGTAGATTTCACGCAACTGCTTGTAAATTTTGCCGACAACTTCAGGAGCGTCGAAGCCGTCCCAATGGGTTTCGTCAAAGTAGCCCTTCATCGATTCCCCGATAACCTCGACAGCATTTTTTTTGTCGTCGTATAAAATAGCGTCGATTCTTTCCTTCGCGCAGTCGCCGTAGTTGGTGAAGATGGCACGAATGTCCACATCGTCAAACAGTACGCTTCCTGCCCCATGCTCTTTCAAGAGTTCGAGGATAGCCTGGCAGCAAGAAAGTACTGCGCCCTTGATGTACAGAATGTAGTGATTTTTTTCGGGGGTAAAGTGGAGTTCCATGTTATGCTACAAATTCTAAGTCCAGTGAATATTCGATACCTTTGAGGCAGTAGGAGAGGGCGTCTTCGTAAGGGATCCCCTGTTTCACAAGATCCCTTACGTAGTCGGCGTCCTGTTCGGTGTAGGTTACACCTTTCATACGGTCAGGTGCCTCTGACTCCAAATCCCGTATGATTTTCTTCGTTTTCATTACGCAGCCTGAAGATATTCGGTTGCAGTTAGGAACAGGGACTGATTCACGTCAATGTCCTTCGCGGCGCCCTTAATCGGACGGGCCTTGCGGTTCTTGCCAGTCTTGGTCTTGCCCAGGGTGAAGTCACCCGTGATAACCTTTTCCTGCAAGACGTTGAACACGTTCCACAGGCTGTCACCTTCGTCTTCCTTGCGGACGGGCTCGAGGATACCGTCAATATCCTGATTGTCCACCTTGAGTTCGTCCCAGTCTTTCATACCCTTGCGGATAGCGATAGCACGCAGGGCGAGTTCACGCTTTTGTTCGATAGTCAGGTTTTTCGCCTGCATGTCGTTGATAACGGCAACCTTCTGCTTGGTGAGTTCGATACTCTGAGCCACGATTCTCATAAGTTCCTCATAAGAATAGTTGATGTGGCGGAGACGGAAGGCGGTAAACTCCTTGTCACAGATAATCAAGCCGTTGCTGCAGATAAGACGGTAGATTCCCGCCATAAACTTGAAGCTGTGGAAGCCGTCGTGGGAAGTGGACACGACAATGCGGGGGAAGGCGTCGATTTCGCCATTTTCGTTCGTCAGGAACACGTCGGGATTCTGGAACGCGACAGTGTGGAAACTACGAACGTTGGTGCGCTTGTTCGGCCGCTGCTGCTTGCACTCAGTGACGCCCCAGCCGAGCTTGGCCATGTCGTCGATAAGCTGCTCCGTGCTCGAGAACGCGTAGCGTTCGGAAGTGTTCGGGTTAGTCTTGTCCGTCGCGAACACGAACGGAGCGGTCTTGCGGATTTCGTCCTTGGACATGAGGGGGCAAAGCTCTTTGGCTTTGAAACTAAGCATTACGTCTTGCATAATTGTATGGGTTTTAAATTTCGTCTAAAAGTCTTTCTTTAATGGCACCGTAAGTGTACCCGCGGTCGTTGGAGAAAACGATTTTCTCATTTTCGTCATATTCCTCAAGGTACTTGATAAATTCTCCGACAGTGCAGGTGTATTCCTCGACCTGTTCGGGCGTGTACCCGTCTCTTGTAGTTTCTAAGATAACCATATCTCGTTTCTTTTTGCAAAGATAAGAAGAATATTTTTAATTTCCAAATTTATTTGAAATATTCTTTCAAAATTTCTTGGATTTCGCGTTCGGCGCTGAGCCCTTCAAGCTCGCTTTCCATATAGCCCCAATCAAACATTTTGCACACAATCGCGTATGCGGCTTGTTCTATTTTCTCTTCCATATTCTCTTGTGTTTTTTCTTGATACAAAGATAAGAATAATATTTTTAATTTCCAAATTTATTTTAGCCATATATGAAAAAGGTACTCAAACGAGTACCTTATGTAATGGCGTTGGCTGTTTTTTAGTACGCCCAAGGATCCGGTTCGTCCTCGTGTCCGCTTCTCGGTCCGCCTTCAATGCAATCCTCATCGTTCGGCTCATAGAAGACTTCCTCGTGTTCCTTCAGGTATTCCGCAACCTTGTTCATGTTCTTTGCAAGTTCTTTCTCATAGAAGTCGCCTGTGTCGTAAATGTCACGCATAGTGCTGTACGCCGGGCAGTATTCCTCGAGAAATTTGTCGCAGGACCATAGCATATTGAATTCGCTGCCGTTGTAGTACCGCACGGTGTCCCCGTCATTGTAGAACCGATAACAGATACGGTTCATAGCGCGGATGATTTCTCCACCAAGCCTTTTCGAGTTTCCGCTCCACGGAACAAACCGCTCCCGCATATCGTTCCAGAACTTCTTGTTTTCGGGCGTCAATCCGCCCCAGTTGTCTGCATAAATAGCCATAATAGTTTCTTTTACTGTTATGATACAAATATAGGAATAAAAAATTAAATTTCCAAATTATTTTGAAATTTCAGATATTTTGTTATATTAGACAATGTATCACCTTGAGCAAGCAGGCGGCTCTCCCTGATAATCTCGAAAACAGACAGCGGATACAGTTTGGACTATTGCTTAATATAAAAAAAATTCTGAGAAAAGCAAAAAAAAAGTGGCACTTTCGTACCACTTTCTTTAGGGGCTTTGGCTCTTACTCTTTCGCGAGAGTTGCGTTGTAGGCACACAATACGCTTTCCTCGCCCACTTCCTCGGCGACTTGCGCAAAAGCCTTGCGCCGTGCTTCGCTTTCGGATTTCGCCGTGACAGTCACGGTTTCGGTGCACACGAAGTCCACACTCACGGTGTACTTCCTCGGAACGCGGTGGAAAGCCGCCCACCCAACCACGCGTCCTGCGTGCATAAGGAGGTAGTGCCTACGCTTGCCGTGGCGGAACGCGTACTCGCTCGTGGCTTCAGACACGTCCTCAATGTTCGGACGGAGCACGTCAAACTTGTCAGCGAGGGTAACCTTCAGTTGGAGGTTTTCGGGGATTTCGGTAACTTCTTCAGTGATACCGTTCTTGGAGAGGGCGACGAGGTTGAACTGTGCCCAGTTAGCGGTTTTACCGCTCAGAATGAATGTCTTCATATCTCTTTGTTTGGGTTGTTGTTTCTGAATACAAAGGTAAGAAAAAAAATTGGATTTTCAAAATTTATTTTATGATTTCTTCAATCTTTTTGAAGGCGGAATCCGAGAGCTGTTCTTTGCATGCTTTAACGTAAGTGTTGAGGACACTATAAAGATAGTTTTCAGAAAACCAATGGATCGGAATGGTGATAACGTCCCCATCATCGTTCCGCCCAAGCAGTTTTTCGTCAGCAGTAACACCACGGAGCATATAGTAGTTATCGTGAAGTGTTGGCTTATTGAACCCAATGATGCTTTTTGCGTTCTCGAGTGAAACACAAGTTCCACCAAAAAGCGTAATCTGATGTCTAATAGCCTTAATTTTTTCTGCGTTTGTCATATTGCCTTTCCTATTTCTTTGTACAAAGGTAGTAACAATTTTCCATATTTCCAAATTTATTTTCATTTATTTTTCATGTATGCAGAGCCCTGTCCAGAGGCGCCGCACGCTGGCGGCTTATATTGCTTAATATAAAAAAATAATTGGCATATCCAAATAAAAAAGCACCCACGGAATCCGTGAGTGCCATATAATGTACTCAATCGAGTACCTATAAAAGAAAAGGTACCATGTTGGCTAAAGCAATCCGCCCCACTTAAGGGTTTCACGGGAATAGACGTGTTCAGTCCAACCGCCCGTAAAATGTACGAATTTGACTTGCGGATATTTCGTGAGGATTCTCTTTGCGGCGAAAGCCATATTGCCCACTTTCATATCCTCCACCTTTCTAATGTTTATGGTAAGGTAGTCGGCACTTTCGGAGAGTTCCAATGCGCCAGGATGAACGTACACACCTTTGTAGTTCTTTTCAAGGATTTTGCAAACCCCGTCTAAAATTTTCTGTTCCATATCAGTATTCTATGTTTTCAATTCTAATGATTTCCCTTACAAGCCGTGAGAGTTGGCTGTAGGCGATTTTGCTCTTGCAAACTCCGCCTTTCATCTTTTCCAAATCCCACCAACCCAAGTTGAATGTGATTTTGTATTCGGTACCATTGTACCGCTCGCTCTTGATAGTGTCGGATTCGTCTTGCTTATACAAGTCTTGTTCAGCAAGGATTCGGAAAAGTTTGTCTTTAATGTTCATATTCCTTTCATTTTCTATATGCAAAGGTAAGAAAAAAAATTCATATTTCCAAATTTATTTGCTATTGCATATATCGTTTTTTTTCTTATATTAGACAATATACAACAGTACAGAACAACAGGAGCCCCTGTAGAACGACTCGACGTCGCCTGCTATTACATTGCTTAATATAAAATAATTTTCGAAAAAAACAAAAAAAAGCCGCACTTTCGTACGACTTTTTCTCTTTTCTCTTAATGCTTTAATCCCTATTCGGCATTTTCGTAGTCAGGGAAAAGACTTTCCCCATATTCCTTTTCGTATTCGTAGTCCACGACACCCTTTGCTTCCGCAATGGCTTCGTCAATATCGTAGAACCCCCAACAACTGTCAATCTCCTCATCACCCTTGAACGTTCGGAATCCGTAAACTTCACCGCAACAATAGGCGTCCAAAGTTTTGATTTCTCCATCAAGGCATTTCGTTACCTTGTCACGGAGGCCCTTGCAGTTCCGCTTGTAGCCGTAGACCTTTTTCGCCTTTTCAATGTCGCAGACAATAACCCCGTAAAGTCCGCTATCCCAAGGACAGCCAAAGGGATTGGTTTCTCCCGTGCGCACGGTTACACCGCTATGGTCGTACATCCACACTTTCAGATAGATATACTTTTTCCCGATAAGTTTCCACGGGATAACGGAATCGTAGATATTCCCGCCGACTTCCTCAATGAGTTCCTTGATGTCGTGCCCGTCAAAATCGTACCGCCGATGATTGGAATAAATCGTCCCAAGATTATCCCAACTTCGAGGGGAATCCGAATCAGTGTCATAGTGGATTTCGATGCGGTAGCCTTTGTGCTTGATTTCTTTGATTGCGTCCATATCTTTTGTTCTTTTCTTGATACAAAGGTAGGAAAAAAAATTCATATTTCCAAATTTATTTAGTTGGAAAAGCGTATTTTTTTACCCCCAAAAATTTTGGAAAAGTGCGATATTTTTTTATATTAGACAATATATTCCCATGGTGGCCATGATTTTCTTCAGCATGGCATGCTTAAGCTACAGTTATCATCTGAGCATCATCTGCAGATGGACAGAAATATTGCTTAATATAGCATAATTTTTGAGAAAAACAAAAAAAATCGCACCTTTCGGTACGATTTCTCGTTTTTTTTTCGTAGAGAGCCTACTTGACAATGCGGTTGAACATAACTCGCTTGACCGCGGCAAGCACGTCTTCTCCGTTGATTTCATCGTCCGGGTAGTCCTCCCAATCAGCGGTTTCCCAAATATCCGTGCAGACATCATCCAGCATTACGTTGGCGGCTTGGGTTGCCTTGTTCCAATCGTATATCTTGTAGAGGTAATCGTGCATTGTGTCATACACCGCGTCACGTTGGGCCTCCGTCAGTCCGTCCTCATTGAACGAGTGCTTTTTGGGCACGTTTGTGAGCAAGATTGCCCCGTCCACGGGGGTAACGAGCCGCGCCACGTAGTCGGATATGATTTCTTTGCGTTTCGCACGATAGTCCTCATCCGTCATTTCGGAATTTTCGTACACCGCCTGCAAGTCCGTGAGCTCCAATTCCGTTTCGTAGTCATACGCAGGTTCACACAAGCGCGTCCCATCCGGGCAGATAAGGCTCGCGAATCCGACAACCTTGTCCTCAAGGGTGAGCATAAAGTCGGGAGTGTTGCTCTTGAGCGTGTTGAGAATCGCGCTCTTGTCGCCCTCGGAAATATCCCCCTTGACGATTTCCCTACGGGTATCTTTTACGTGGAAAACATTGTTTGCCACCGAAACGTACATACGCGTCCCGTGGGGAATTGGAGAGGTTTCCACATCCTCAAGATTGTGTAAGTCAAGGGCGGACATCCGCAGTCCGTTTTTCCAATTGGCATTTCTGCCGTTGAGTTTGAACCTTTTCATATCTCTTGTTGTTTCTATATGCAAAGGTAAGAAAAAAAATCCACAATTCCAAATTTATTTTATGCAATTTTCGTTTGGAATTGTCAGAAATTTTGTTATATTAAGCAATATACTCTGCAGGCGCTGCGGCGGAGGCGCAATCGTCGAGGCAGTCGGCTAAAGAAAAAAATCCGCACCTCTCGGTACGGACTCTTTCAAGTGTCGCTCTGCTTTTATAAAATGGTACACTCTGTAATAGTGACTTCGTAGTGCGTGTAACCCCAGCCCTCATTTTGATTGCATAACGAGAAATAGTCGGGTGTGTCTTTGACAATACAAATGTCAGGGTCTTCCTCGTCAATGTATTCCCTAATGGCGCTCTCCTTCGCTGACTTCAGATGTGCACGCGCTTCCTCACGGCTTTCGTAAGCCACGGGGTCGTGGTCGAACTGTTCAAATTCGCTGACTTCATTGATAGTCAGAATAAAGACTTTATCCCCTTTCATATTCTATTCAGCCATTGTTCGGTGATAGATAGTTGCGATTTGTGCTTTGTTCAAGCGGAAAAAGTCAGTTCTCCACATGATATTTGAGCCTGCAAACGGATAGCAAAACAATCCGTCAATCCCATTATCGTACTTGATTTCGTATGCTCTCATAGAGCCAAACCCGCTACGGAGTTCGTAGCCAAAGTCTTTCACGCAAACCGATTTGCCGTTTTCCTTGAGACGCTTTACGATTGCGTCAAACATTTCTTGCTTAGTCAGTGTTTTCATATTGCAAAAGTAAATAAAAAATTCGGATTATGCAAACTATTCGGTTTTCAAATAAGTTTTTTCAAGCACTTTTGCGATATGAGCAAGCTCGTCCGTGGACAAGTCTGCAGAATTCCACTCGTCCCCGTTCTCATTGGCTACGATAATGTCCCCGTCAAGTGCTACACGGATTTCCGCGATTTCCATGTCCTCATAGCAACGTTCCTCAACATCAAGGTAGGAATTGTCCACCTCTGCATTGATATAGATTTTCTCCACAAGGTCGCCCGTGGGGATAGCCCAATCTTCCCCATCTTTAAAATCCGGCTCGGTCCAATCAAACTTATCGTAAAGGTTGGCGACAAGAATAAGGATATGCTCTTTGAACTTTCTCCTCAACTCATTCACAAGTTGTTCGGCGATAGTGTTGTTGGCAGTCGGATTGGATTTGAGTTCTAATGTTTTCATATTCTTTCCTATTATTTTCTACATGCAAAGATAAGAAAAATATCTGATATTTCCAAATATAATTTCAATGATTTTGCATAATTTCGATCCTCCTGAAATTGTGCAGCGACGTCTGTATGAGCCTGAAACACTATTGCTTAATATAAAAAAATTCCCGACAAAAGCAAATAAAAAAGCACCTTTTTTCAAGGTGCTTTTTAAAAGATTTTCGGTTGTGGGCTATTCGATTACATCTCCGTATTCGTCAATGAACGTTGCGTCCTCAACATCGTCTCCGTGGTATTCCATGATGTCGAAATCGCCGGGGTCGTAGCCGTGGTTCTCGAGCCATTTCTCGCATTCCTCACTCGTGGGGAAAACTTGGAACGAATAGAGTTCCGGAGGGATAGTGCCGTAATCTACGTTCGTCCCGTCATCGAAATAGGCAATCGGCTGATAATAGGTATTTTCTTCCATATCTCTTATTTTTTTTTTAGTTTTCAAAAACAATGGAGTGCCGAAGCTAGTCCACTTGGGGAATCCTTATCGGTTTTACTCACTCCATTTCTGATACAAAGGTAAGAAAAATTTTTGGATTATGCAAGTTTTTTTCCGTATTTTTTATCGGTGGTTCGTCTGCACCTTTGTTCAAACCCAACTTTATTGCATTTCGTGGCGCGGATTGGATAGTAGATATGCACACTGACATACGGCTTGACTGGCATTTTTTGGAGTTTTTTCGCAAACTTAATTTGTGCAAGATGGTTGCCAAGCGCAATTCGCGCTTTTTGCACCTCAGCCATTTCTTTCATCAGCGCGTTGATTTCTTCGAAGATGTCATAAATGCGGTAGGGCAGATAGAAAGGAAAATAGTCAAACATATTGTGCTTCGTTAATTTTATTCAATGTGCTTTTAAAAAGGTACTCGTTCGAGTACATAGGTTACTAATTTCTTATTGCAAAGATAAGTATAATTTGCGAAATTTCCAAATTTTACGCGGATTTTTTACTCACTAATGGATTGTCCATATACTTGTTGGCAATTTTGTTCATTTCATTGAAAAACGGACGATTGTTTGCCGTGTCGTAAATCGTATTCCAATCGTTTGAGTAGTACGCAGTTTTCAACATTTGCGGAGTAATGTCACAATATCTGCGGAGCTTGTGCACAATTCCGTTGCTATTAAAATATCTGTATAGCGTATCGCAATTTCCGATGATAATGTATTTCCCGCCGACAAACACTTCAATAGCGATATGAACGCAATCTTCATCGTTGATTGCCACATCAAAATCATTTTCTTTGGCAAGCGCATATTCTTGAAACAAAACAGTCCGATATTTGATGCCAAATTTTTGTAATATTTGTGCCAACACAAAAGCAGAATAGCAACATCCGCCACTGAACAAATTTTTTTCCTTAACAAATTCGTTCATTTTTGCGTTAAGCTCGTAAATGAGCATTTTTCTTTTTTCTCTATTCATATCTCTTGTTGTTTCTATATGCAAAGGTAGGAAAAAAATCTGACATTTGCAAATTTATTTTCTTGGAAAAGCGAAACGGCTCCACCCGTCAAAGGTTGGAAAAGTGGAAAAAAAACAACGAAAAATACTTGGAAAAGTGGAAAATTTTTTTATATTAGACAATATAAAAACACCTGCAGCGGCGCCTCTCCTGTAGATTAGCCTGGCCGGGAACTGTAGCCTTTCTGTATCGTTCAGGATTATATTGCTTAATATAACATTTTTTCCGAGAAATTCAAAAAAAACGCGCCCTTTTTCGGGGTGCGCATTAGTTTTTGCCGTATTGGAGTTATTAGTTTTTGCCGCTTTGGAGTTGTTAGTTTTTATTCCTCGCTTATCTCTGCGTAGTAGTGGGCGGATTCGTACTCCTTGTTGTAGGTGTCCTCCTCGGATTCCTCGCTCTCGATCGCGTTTGCGAGTTCACGGAGCGCATCAGCGACATAGTACTTGTCGGCCATAACCTTGATGATGATTTGATTTTCTTCCATGATGTTCGTCTTATTTTACGTCCTCGGTTACTATTTTCCAGCTCATGCCCGTTTCCTCGTAGTTGTCGTCCACCACGTAGGCTTCCGCATAGGAGTTGAAGCACTCGATACGTACTTGCTGATAGTCTGATGTGTCCTGCCCCTCCCAAAACTTTTTGGAGGATTCAAACAATTCCTGCATATCTTTCTGCGCCTCCTTGAAGTCGGAGTAAACGTTCTCGACTTGCGTGTCGTTGGTACTGCGTGCGGTGGAAAGTAAAATGTGTACTTGCATATCTCTTATTGTTTTTGTTGATACAAAGGTAGGAAAAAAATCTGACAATTCCAAATTTATTTCGAGAAAATTTCATAAAAAAATATTTGGAATTGTCGGGAATTTTTTTATATTATGCTATATACATGCCGTCGTTGCGGCGTCAGCACAGTCGTCCGACACGAGTGAAAAAAGAAAAAGTGCAACCATTTCTGATTGCACCTTTTCATAGAAACGAAGTATTATGTTATGCAACTCCTAAAAGTTGATTATTGCGTTTCCTGTTTTCACGGACACGTTCCATAAGCGCGTCCCTTTCTTTGACAAGTTCCTGAGCCGTGATAAGTCCGAGGTGGTACTTTTTGTGGCTTTCGGGGGACAGCATAATGCAGTTGGAAATGTCGGTAGTTCCTCCAAGTGTCCACGGCACTGCGTGATGAGCCTCCATATCGTCAGGGGTACTGAATTTTTCGTGGGTGAGTGGATCCATACCGCCCTGCAGTTCAAACTGTTGCTGACGGACTTTCGGAGTAAATGTGCGAGGCGACATAAGATTCCTATCTTCACGTTTCTCTCCACGAAGAATCCACTCATAAAGTCCCACGGGACGGGTAAATTCGGATTGGATTGCAAGAAGTTCAGCAATACGTTTGGTAACGTAGATTGTGTCGTAAATGTTCTCCCCGTATTCGGCATAGAGCTTTCCCCAAGCCACACCAGCGAAGGATTGCGGATATTTCTGCACTTTCAGCCCGTTATTGAGGAAAGTGGCGTTCGCCCAATCAATGACTTTCTTGTAGTGTTCGATGACATCATCGTTTGGCGTGTCGTGCTGATGCTCTGCCATATATCGGCAGATTCTATCGTCTGCGGATGCTTTACGCATTTCGGGATAGACATAGTACGAAATCCAATCAAGGGCAACCTCAAGATATTCGCACCTTTCAATCTTGCACCCATTTGCATAATAAGAGGCGCAATACTTTTCAGTTTTGTCGGTGATTTGTTTTCTTACACTTGAGGAAGAGGAGCAGAAATACTTTTTCAGGTTTTCAAGCCACTCTCCGACCCAAGTTGAATTTCTCAATTCCTGCGGAGTAAGGATAGAGTTCGGCTGATTGATTCGCTTAAACCAAGCGATACGGGCGGATTCGCTACCCTTGCAGTAGGTAACATCCAACTGATAGTTGAGGATTCTTTCCTGAATTTCGTGAGGAAGATTGTGGAAATGAGTGAGATACCCGTTGTATAAGATTGCAAATGCACCCTCAACAAAGTCACAGATAGTCTTTGTCCTCTGCTGACCATCGAGCATTTCCTTGTTTGCGTTGTCCACGGACTCCGTTTCAGAACTGTCGATTCCGATGTAAAGACGGTTGATAGGGAAACCGCAGATGATGGAGTTGATAAGGTTCTCCCTCCAATTTGCGGTAGTGTCCGCAATATACGCCCTTTGATAACGAGGACGAATATTGAGTTTTCCGTTCATAGAGAAGATGCCACCTTCTTCGTTACTTTTATCCTCGTACCCCTCTTTAATTTCGGAGATAGGGATAGTAGTATTGATGGTGAGCATCTGAATAACATCGGTGTTGTCAAACACTTTGGTAGAACTCTTTTTCATAATACTTCTGTTTTCGTTTCTATTGCAAAGGTAAGCAAAATATTTTAAACTTCCAAATTTATTTTAATTTTTTTTACTACAGTTGGATTCAAGTAGAGTCCCGCCTTCGTCGGTTGATCATATTGTGATAATATAACAAAATTTTAAAAATATGCAAATAAAAAAGCACCTTTTCAAAGGTGCTAACGAAATGGTAATTAGATTTATTTGATTTATCGTTAAAAAATACGTTTAACAAGTAGCCTCTTGAACGGCTCAACCCTTTTTCCGTTAATAAAATACTCAATATCTGTTCTTCCTCTTGAGTTTTTTCTCACTCCGATTTCTTTTCCTCTATTTCCGCATCCATATCCAACTATTTTGAACTGTGCGGGGCAATAGCTATCAAGTAATGATATTGGTACGCCCATAACACCATCATAATCTTCAGGTATGTCGCTTATATGAGCAACATCAATAGCATCGTAATTTGCATAGTGAGGGTAGTCATTTGAATACTTTTTGTATAACCTAATTGGGGTGTTGTGGTTTTTGTTTTCAATATTAGTAAACCATCGTCCTGGTGCTTTCCCAATTGAAGTATCCGGCTTAATGAAATCTGTGACGTTATTCATCCCAAGCCATAATTTGTTTTCTTTAATCAAGTCGAAAACCTCTTTATATGTAATGGCGTTCATGTTGCCAATAATTAGGAATTTTTTCCCAAAATCTATAAGTTGCTTTATATATGATGTGAATAAAGAAAACGGAGGATTCGTAACCACCACATCAGCCATTTTGAGATATTCAATGCAGTGTTGACTGCGAAAGTCTCCGCTCCCATAAAGCCCTTTTGCCCACGATTCCTCCTTATTGTTGAAGTCGAAGCCGAAATCATCCATAAGCGCGTGACGGAAGGCTTTCATTTTAACCATTTCCTGAATATCGGCTTCACTGATAATTCCGTCCCCGTTTATGTCCTGTCCATCGTAGGCAAAAACGTATGCCATCTTTCCGTTGATGTCGTAGAAAGTGCAGATGAGCCTCTTCAGTTTAAGGAAACGGAAGTTGAGGATGAAATACTTAGTGAAATTGCTTTCCATCGGGTCGTCGCAGTTGCACAAAACAGTTTTCCCCTCAAAAAAATTACGGTAGTTGTATATTTCTTTTTCTATATCTTCGTAGCGAGTGTAGAATTCATCGTTCTTTGCACTCTTGGCCGCGTGGAGATTGTTGTTATTCTTTGCCATAATCTTAAATAGTTTTTATTATCTCATTTCGTTGATACAAAGGTAGGCAAAATATTTGAATTATGCAAATTTTTCTGCAGTTGATTTCAAAAAAAAATATCTCGAAGCCCGTTACTGTTGAAACAGACTTGAGTCGTCTAACGACAGGGGATCGCACGCTCGACGGCGCCTCTATATTGTCTTAATATAAAAAAATCCACGACAATTCCAAATAAAACAACAAAAATCACCACGATTTCTCGTGATGATTTCATTTTACTTTTCAGTCTGCCTATCTTAGTTTGCCTAATATGATTTCGATACTGATAGGATATGCGTCTTTCGTGTAGTCCTCCTTGTTGAAGTGGACGAAGATGAAAGTGGTGTCTATCTCAAGACCCACAATATCTTCTGCCGTGTAGGTGGTTTGCCATCCGTTGTTCACGTACTCCACCAATCTTTTAAGGAGTCTGCCGTAAACCTTTATTCCCTTTTCAAGTGTCATAGCCTTTCCGTTTTTGCGTTAAAAGCAGAATCCGCTCCGTACCTTGTGCCCGTCCACGAAAATTCGGTAGGCGTAAAATCCGCTTTCCTTTGCGAACCTCACGGCACTTGCGATACTATTAAAGTTCTGCGTAAGGCAGTAGCCGCTCGAGGTGTTGAGGATGAGTTTGCATTTTTTCGGTTTCATATATCGCTTAAATTTCGTAGGTGCAGTTCTTGAACGCGTTGATGTCGTATTCGCTATCGGTGATGTCTTCAGCGGTTGCATAGTCGGCATCTTCATCAACTTCAAAAAGGAAGTTCTCAGCCGCGAGGTTGATAACGGAATCCTCATCATAAGAGGTATCGCACTTTACCGCGAAAGAATATCCGTGTCTGCCGGGTACATTGATAGAAAAAATCTTTTTCATATCTCTTTTTTTTGGTTTTCAAAAACAAGGGAGTGCCGAAGCTAGTCCACTTGGGGAATCCTTATCGGTTTTACTCACTCCCTTTCTGATACAAAGGTAAGCATAAAATTTGACAATTCCAAATTTTTCTGCAATTATTTGCGATCGGGTTCATATCCTGATAGAAACAGGCGACGTCAGGGTGATCTGGGAAAGTATATTGTTTAATATAACAAAAAAATCCATAATTCCAAATGTGGGGCATACAAAAAATTAAAAGAAAAATTTGCATATAGAAAAATTTGCATATATCAAAAATTATGTTATATTAAGCAATATAATCCGCCAGCATGCTGCAACAGCACAGTCGTCGGGGCAGTCGGGCTTTTTTCGCCTGCACAAAAAAAAACACCACGGATTTCTCCGTAGTGCTTTTTCCCCTTTCGTGTTGTTCGGTTTACTTCTCGTTGAAAACTTCCACCACAACCTTTTTGTTGATAGGTGTTCCGCCAACATTGGGGAATCCGCCCAACCTCAAATTTTTGGCGACCCCGTTCTCAATGTAAAGGCACGGCTGATACATACCTACCGATTCGTAGGAGGACACTGCCTCGAGTGTCCCGTCCTTTTTGGGTTTTGCGTAGCCCGTATAGTTGCTACTTTTTGTCATATTACACGCAGTTATGCTCTTTGAGCCATTTGTCGAATTTTCCTATCGAAATGATTTCCTGCCCGTCAATCTTCGCTCCACGGGAATAGTTCTTTCCGTAGTCGTACAAGTCCGAAAGGAAACGCGTGAACCCGCCACGATATTCCCTTTCTTCTATTTCATTACGGGTGGCACGTACATAGATGCAACCGCTTGCTCCGATAATGTTCTCGCTGATTTGATAAATGTCTTTTGCCATATCTTTGTTTGCTTTTCTACATACAAAGGTAAGAAAAAAATCTGATATATCAAAATTTTTTTGGTATATTTTTATCTCGAAGCCCACTCGTGCAGAAAGCCCTGTGGTATCAACGCTGCGGCGGATCCATATTGTTTAATATAAGAAAAATTCTGACATTTCCAAGAAAAGAAGAAAGAAAATGAGCAAAGTTTCTCTCAACAAAATTTGTAATTTTCGTTATTTTTGCTATATTAAGCAATATAATCTGCAGCCTTCACAGACGTCGTTCAGGATGAGTTGCTTCAACGAAAGTGCATAAAGCAAAAAATCCCACGCCGATTTAGCGCAGGATTTCTTTTTGCGTCCTTTCCGATTTCTACTCGTTCGGGAAAAAGTGGATAATGTGGTTGCTCGGTGTCGGTGCGTAAGCCCCGTCAGTGTTGAATTCGTCAGCGAACTCTTTGAGAGAATTGAACTCCCAATCCGTACCGCTCTGTTTATAGATTTCCATAAACTCTTTGTCAGTCAGTTCGGAAAGCGGCTTGCCAACGAGCTCAATGTTGCCCTCACGGAATTTTTCCTCGTACCATTCCTCGTACGCAGTGTAATTGATAACTCTGATTTTCATATTTCGTTGCTTTTAGTCAGTCGGCCCGCAGTCAATGATTTCCATATTCTCGGTGCGAATCCAAATGGGATAAGGTGCACCCTCCATAGTCCCGTCCACGTAGTACCACCCGTAGTCGCCCTCCATTTCCTCATCAGCGGTGATACCCAAGAACTCCCTTGTTTTCTCATGTTCCTCATCGGTTTCATACAACCCCGTCAGTCCCTCGCTGATAAGTTTCGCAGAAAGAACCTCGAGAGCGTTGTCCTCGGAGAAAGCCGTAACCTCAAACGGCCCTGAGAGTTGGTATCCGCTCCCACACCAAAGATTGATTTTATAATTCCTTTCCATTTTCTTGTTTCTTTAACTGCTACAAAGGTAAGAAAAAAATCTGATATATGCAAATATATTTCAATTATTTTTCATAGACTGTTCGTCCTGTCCAGAGGCGCCGCATGCTGGCGACTTATATTGCCTAATATAAAAAAAATTCTGAGAAAAACAAATAAAAAAGCACCTTTGTTCAAGGTGCTTAATTTGTCAGTCGTTTTACTACTCAGTCTTCATCGCTTCCCAAACCTCATAGGCTTTTAGCCATTCTTCTTCAGGGCCATTGGGGACAAAGCCGATTTGTTTCCAATACTTGTTTTTGTCGCGATTCTCGTATGCTTCTTTCGTGATTCCGTCTGACTTGTATTCGAAATCATCTCCGAAATATTCCTTAAACGCAAGGAGCGAAAGGCAAACGGCCAAGTCGTACGGCTTTTTGTAAGTCTTGCAGAAGTCTTCGTAGCCATCGTTGAGTGACACGCTGAAGGTTTCGCGGTCAAGGTTATCTTTAGCCCACCCGTTGAAACAAATGTCTGTATTTGTAATGATTGGCGAATTCTCACCGATTCCGTTACCAATCTTGATTCCCATTGCGTTCACTTTTTCAATCGCTTTGCGAATAGTGTTTGCCGCGTTTGCGAATTTCTCAGCCCCGCCCTCAATGTCTTTAGGCGCAACGTTGTTTTTGAATCCCCAATAATGTGTGTAACCCATATTCCTTTTCTTTTTGTTGATACAAAGATAAGTATAATTTTTGGATTTACCAAATTTTTCTTCAACCTGATTGACACTCGTGATAACCCCTGTAGAGGCGCCGTTCAGGGCGCTGTAATATTGTCTAATATAAAAAAAAATCTGAGAAAAGCAAATAAAAAAGCACCTTTTTCAAGGTGCTTCTCAAATAGGTACTCGTCCGAGTACATAGGGTTATCCGTTGTCGGTTTCTCGCAGGAATTGGTCCTTCTCGCCGTCATACATATCGTAGTACAGCGTGCACATAAGACTCACCTTGCCGTAACTCGACAGTTGATTGAACAACTTTTTAATCTTGTCAATGGTTTCGCAGTCCTCGTCAGGGAGTTCTTCGTCCTCGTCATCTTCCTCAGAGCAGAGTTCGTCGATTTCTTCCTCATACTCATCAAGCCAATCGGCAATCGCTTCAATGCAGTCAAGCGAAATGTCATTGATTTCCCACTCATCGTTGGAATTGGAATTGCTACCCTCCACAGTGATAGTACCGAATTCGGTATCAACCACCAACCTGTCAAGGGTAAAGTTATCTTCCAAATCGGAAGGGTCGTAAGCAACCACAGGTGCATTTCCCTCACTCACTTCAAACGCCTCAAGCGTAGTGATTTCACGGGACTCCAAAAAATCCCAAATTTTCGTTACAAGTTCGGAACGCAGTTCGGATGTTTTCTTGCTCATATCTCTTTCGTTATTGCTGACACAAAGGTAGGTATTTTTTTCGAGAATTCCAAATAAATGAAGAAAAATTTGCAATTGTCGTTATTTTTTTTATATTAGACAATGTAACGCCCTGATGGGACAGCCGGATTCACCAGGTAAAATCGAGTCGATTCAGAGGTAAACAGGTGCTTCTTCGAGGTGAACTGTAGAGACATTGTATAATATAACAAAATTTCCGAGAAAAACAAAAAAATCCGCACCTTTCGGCACGGATTCTTTCAAGTATGTTGCCCACTACTCAGCCATGATTCTCGCGGCGCGGGACTTCATTTTGGCAAGCGCACCTTTCAGTAACTGCCTGCACCTTTCGTGGGTGTACCCAAGTTCGTCTGCGATTTCGTCAAGTTCGTACTCCCTATCATACCCGATACCGAATTTCCTGCAGACGATTTCCTGCTCACGGACGGACAAGCCGTTAAGTATCCGCCGTGTTTTATCGGACAAATCTTCAGCGTCCATTTCGCCCTCGTAGTCGTTGCGGCTCGCAGTCGCCATAGCAACCTCGCCACTCTCGCCCACCGTGCAAGCATCATCGTCACTGCTCACTGTAGAGTCAAGGCTCGTGGCGCGGACGGAAACCACGTCCGCCCTGTCCACGGACAAGCCGTACTCTTTTTCAAGCGCTTCCACGATTTCGTCTTCAGTCGGCTCGCGGAAATTCTCTTTGTATAGTTTCTCGGCAACCTTCTTGTCCTTTCCGCCCACAAGCGCGTTGTTAGTCCTACGCACGAGATTCGCGTCCGTACGGAAGTGCTCGGAGATTTCCGCGTAGATTTTGTGGACGGCAAAAGAAATGAGTTTGAAGCCACGAGTTTCATCAAAACTCTCAATGGCTTTCATAAAGCCGACAGTACCCACGGACACGAGTTCGCAGGCGAAGTCACCGTCACGGGTGTACTTTTTCGCCACGGAAAGGATGAAGCGAAGATTCGCGTTCACAAGTTTCTGCTTGATGATTTCCTTGCGTGCATCGTCAGCGGTACGATACTCAGCGAAAAGTTCTGTTTCCTCCTCGAGCGAAAGGGTGTTGTACTTTCGAATGTCAGCCATAAGGCGGGCATAGGAGTTAGTCATGGTGACGGTAGCGGCGGCGGTGGTGTTGATAATCTTCATAGTCTTTTCTATTGTTTCCGAATGCAAAGTTAAGTAAAAAAAATGATATATGCAATAGCTGCCCTAAAATATTTTGATTTTTTTTCTAATGCTGATTTCCAAGTTCCTTTAATATAATGTACCGCAAAACCACGAGATTCTTTCAATTAATTTTGGCTTTTTTAGGCAAAACCTGATAACGTCACAAGCAGCGTATGAACGACAGCAAGTATATTGTCTAATATAATAAAATTTTCGACAATTACAAATAAAAAGCATTTGGATTTCTCATTTATTTTGTTATATTATGCAATAAATCTGTATCCTTCGTCGATTCGGGCTGCGGCGACGTAAAATGGTACTCGAATGAGTACATAAGAAAAACCCCCACCTTTCGGTGAGGGAATTTCGGGTATGAATGGCAAACAAAGTGTTCTACTTCAGACTGAGGGCGTAGTGCCACGCGTCAGTAATGAGGTTGCTGAGTTCATCTTCACGGAATCCTCCTGCATAGTCAATTTCCTCGTTGCCGTTGTTCTTGTCCACAATGACGCAGGAATAGTAGCCTTCATCCTTGAACACCTTAATGGTGTAACCTTTCGGATTGAGTTCCTTGTTGGCGTACTTGAGTACGTTCTTCCAATCGTTCACTCTGTTCATATCGTGTGGCTCGTTAAGCAACCCCGTGCCGAGCGAGCATATCGGAAAATTCCTCGTTGCTCATAGCCGAAACCTTTCTTGTGCCCACCCATAGGACGGTGTGCTTTTCCCCGCCGCCGATACGGTTGATTTTGCAACCGTAGCATCCCCGTTCGGAGAAGTCCTCGATGAGATAGTTGTTGCGGACGATGGTGTTCTTGCGGAAGTTGTTCTTTTTCATGTCTTTTTCTCTTTTGGTTTGCTGATACAAAGGTAGGCAAAAAAATCGGAAATTCCAAACATTACGAGAATAAATTGCAAATAAATTTCTTTAAGAACTTGACGGCGAACGAAGCCCAGCCACGCCTCAACGACAGCAGGCTATATTGTCTAATATAATAAAATAAACGATAATTCCAAATTTATTTCAATTCCCAAGAAAAATTTGCAAATGTCAGAAATTATGTTATATTAAACAATATAAAAACGCCTGCAGCGGCGCCACTACAGTCGTCCGCCGAGTTCTTGAGCATCGATGAAAAAAGGACGAAGATTATCTCCGTCCCCTTTCATGAAATCTTATTGTGAGTTGGGTTTACATACAATCGCAAATTGTTGCTATCCGCTCCCCGTCCTCGTTTTCAACATAGCAGAAATCAATGTCGCTCCCCTTTGCGACTGCGGTTGCTATCTCTTTCACTTTGCTTTCCTCGCAAACGATGGGAACATAAGTGTAGTGCACTCTGCCATTGACGAAACACTTTGCGTGAACGATTTTGAATTTCTTTTCCATATCTTTTCCTTGTTTGTTGATGCAAAGTTAAGAAAAAAATCCGATATTTCAAAGCATTTCACGCATTATTTTTTTTACGTATTTTGTTTGGAAATCTCATTATTTTTGTTATATTAAGCAATATATTCCAGTACAGACTCGAAGCGCCCTCAGGATTGACTCTGTTCATAACCCTGTTTCCCTGACGACGTACAGCCAGTATTATTGCTTAATATAAAATAATTTTTGACATATACAAAAAAAAGTGGCACTTTCGTACCACTCTTTTCTTTCATTTTTTCCCGCTACGTTTCTTCAAAGAATTCGTAGTAGGCTTGCTTGCGTTCCTCTATGGAAAGGCTATGCCACCATTTGTCGGTTTCTTCAAGATAGGCTTGAACACTATCTTCGGGATTGTACGGAATACCGCTCGCCTGCTCCCTATCCCAACATCCGTTGTGCCGCCACCAATCCTCGACTTCTAAAATCCCAACCATACTACTTACCCTTTTTAAGTTCCTTGACTTCTTTCGTGAGTTCGCCAACCTTTTCGTTAAGCGACTTGATTTGACTGACAAGTTCCAACATTAAGTTCGGCATTCTTGTGAAGTAGTCCAATTCTGCTTTTGTTAATCCCATAATGTTTCTCGTTTTGTTTATACAAAGGTACGAAAAAAATTCCAATTATCCAAACATTAATTGAAAAAAAATTTCTACTCCGACTGCCACGACTGACATTCGTCAACCACGCTGCTCGAACTGTGTAATATTGTCTAATATAACAAAATTTTTGACATATCCAAAAAAAAAAGCCGCACTTTCGTGCGACTCTTTTCTTTCCCCAACTCTCGGTACCGCAACTACTGCGCTATTTCTCCGAACGTTTGAATTACCCGTATCAATCCTTTTGACACCTGCTTGTCAAAATACTCTTGGCAAATCCCGTAGTCAGAACCTAAAAACGATTCTCCTTTTTTATAGTTCTTCATTTTGACAAACCTATGATATGTTTTCCCGTACGCGGAAATCGTGTTATGTATGTTCACATACACCTGCTCCTCTCCACCCTCTCTGAACTTTACACCGATTGCATTGACTTCGTTGATATCCATATTCATTCTCTTTTGGTACCACAAAGATAAGAATAATCTTCCACATTTCCAAATTTTTATCCATATATTTTTCTCGCATTTTCTTGCCCCGAACTATTGCATATCTCACATTTTTTGATATATTAGACAATATATTTCAACAGGACGTCGCCGCTTGAGGAATCTTTCTCAGGTAGAGTATCAGCCACGGCTTCGAGTTGATTGCCTTCACCACGCTGCTCAGGATACAGAACTATTGCTTAATATAAAAAAATTTCCGACAATTCCAAATAAAAAAAGCCGCCCGCTTGTAAAAACGGACGACTTTGTTTTTGCGTATGGATATTAATTACAAATTCTATATTCTTCGATTACGGCTTGGCTCTAATGTACTGCATACCTTCCTTAATGGCTTTTTTTCACTCCGACTTCCCGCCGGCGGGGTTGTTTTTTATTTGCTACTGCGGTTTCGGTTAAGCCGCCTTTACCTCCACGGTGACAAGGGAATATCCCATCTCGTCCATTGCGAACTGCGCGAGTTCTGCGGTGAGACTTTCAACGCCACGTTCATCATAGCGGAAGTACGGGTCGTTCTCGTTGAACTCGTACGGGTTGCTCTCGGTGTTCTTGAAGTTCGGCACAATCGTGCTAAGGGCTTCCATCTTGTAAATCTTCTTCATAATCTTTATTGTTTTTTTTGGTTTAACTTTCTCCTTTATTGTTGATACAAAGATAGGGACTTTTTTTGATATATCCAAATTTTTCTGCAATATTTCACAAAAATTTGCATGTCTCATTTTTTTTGCTATATTAAACAATATATTCTGCAGCCTTACAGCACGACGAGCGTTGTGGCACAGTAACCCTTACTACGAATACTTCAACTATAGTCCAGCCAACCCGCGACTATAGTAAAGCCACTCCCTGCGACTGCTCTGCCTAACTCCTTGATAATCAGTAAGGTTCAAAAAGATGAAAAAACGATGAAATTTTAATTTTTTCCCTGTTTTTTTCGAAAAAATAACTCACTGAAAATCAATAAGTTATAAGTGCAAATTCAACCTCTTCGAGAGAGATGATGAACTCCTATATTGCTTAATATAACAAAAAATCCGAGAAAAACAAAAAAAAGATAAAAAAATGCGGCACGCAACACTGCGCACCGCACCAAGAACCAAACGAACAAAACTGACAAGTTAGATATACATATCGTTTTTCAACCCGTGAACCGCTAAGTCGATGATAAGCGCGATAGGGGCGAACAACGTAATCCAAATGGACTTAACAACTATTCCGCGCTCAATGCCCCTTTCAGCATATCTGCCACCGACAATACCGACAATGACAATCCAAACAAGAACCGAAATGATAACAAGCAGGGCTTTCATAACTTTATGAGTTTAACGGTTTAACTTTCTTCCTTATTGCTGATACAAAGGTAAGAATAATTTTTGACATATGCAAGCATTTTGCCGAAAAAATTTCAGCAGGAAGAACTCGTGCCAAGAAGCCCGACCACGCCGCGACGGCGACTGTTATATTGTATAATATAATAAAATTCGCAACAATTCCAAATATTTTGTTGTGATTTTGTTTGGATATTTGAGAAATTATGTTATATTATACAATATATTTGCTGTTGGCCTTGATGATTTCACCTGGGCGGCACAGTAACCCCCCTATGTTGTGGGTGGGGGGAGCCCCTACCCTTACCCCTCCCTACGTAAGTTCCTCCCCCCGTTACCCTGCCTACCTTTTGCTGATATGGGGGGCGTAGCCGCGCATGTGAATTCTGGCCAGAAATTTCGACTTTTTCGATGGGGGTGGGGGTGTTTTTTGAAAAGGGTACCTAAACCCAAAAAATTTTCCGGCCAGATTTTTTCACCATATTTCAAAAACATATCCAAACAAAAATCAGCCAAATACATATATATGAAAATATATACCTGTTCTCCGTTTTAACCCCTAATTGGCCAACTAAAAATGATTAAATATGAACACAATAACGACGCATAAAAAAACTGATTTCGGTGATGTATGGCATGTGAACTCATCTGACGGTTCATTTAGGTTTGCCATATATCGTTACGACGATGATCCTGATACGGTTTACCTGTCAAATGTATTCGTTAGTGAGGAAAACCGTGGGAAGGGATATGGCAACTGTATTTTGGATGCGGCCGACAATGTTGCGAAGGAAAAGGGTGCTAAAACGATAGGGCTGAAAGTGAAAAAGGGTTCATTTGCTCATCGGTGGTACGGCAGGCACGGTTATTTAGATTTAACCGACGATGAAGAAAACCCACAGTTCGTGTGGATGACAAAAAACGTTGAAACAATATAAGCCGTAGGAATGTTCCTGCGGCTTTTTGCCTTTATTAGTGAGTGAGGCAAGAGATATTTATATATTATATTTTAAAACAAGCAATGTATATCGACAGTTCAATAGTAGACAACCAGGAAGTAGCGAAATCTTTAATATTGCAAAATATATTCACATCATCGGACGCGATGTCTGTTTACTCGTCACCAGGAAATATAGTTAATTACGGCGGAGCAGGCGCGAACAATAACGCATACATTCCGGCGTCCATAATGAACGGGGTGGGATTTACTTTACACGACACCGGTCAAACGTTGGCAAGCATAGCGCAGAGCACGCCATCGAAACTCATCCCTGCGCAGTATTGGATTGCGCTTAACCCATATCTGTGCTATTCCGGTGTAACGAAAGCGCCGGACTACGTTAGCCAATGGAAAACCCAAACAATTTGCTCGACAAACTGCCACAGCGCTGAAACGATCACCGTTACCATTGGATTAAGGATGGCGTTTGAAAACGGAAAAACTGGAACCGTTACTGCAACGAACACTTGTACGCTGCCAACGTCAGCGGGAACGGTGACATTCTCGAATGACGGATGGGAAGAAACTTTCAGATACGATACTGTAAATTACGGAACAAACTACAGCCCAGCAAGCGGGACTAACGTAAAGCAGGTATATTTTTCAGCGATAACAGTACAAACGAGCACAAACACCCTTTCAGCATTTACGGTCAGTGATGACGTTAAACTGTACATTACGAGAGGGCCTATTAGCTATGTGTACGACTATCATTCACTCACTTCCGGAAACACTAAAACATGGGGGAATAATATAGTAGCACAAAATGCCATCGTAAACTCCACGAACAGTGGTATGTCAAAATACAACTTCGCATTGAAAATCATGCCAAACCTTAAAATAACTCCAACTTTCAAGGACGTAGTGACATGGAACATTAACGTGACGAGGCCAAGTAACTCTCAAGCAACAACGCTAAATGTATCATTACAGAGTTACAACCACGGGCATATCCAAGCTCAAACTAGCGTTACGATTCCGGCGAACGGGACAAGCGGAAGCGTATCGTACAAATTTCGCCCAAACGACGTCGGATTTCATGCCAATGTGGTTATTGATAGCATTTCGCCGTCAACACACACGGCCACCATATCATCTGGCGACAGTGTATCATCGCTTCCGAGTGCCGGAACGATTACGACAAACATATCGGTGAGCACGGTAAACGGATACACTGTCACGGTGGCTAACTCGAGCACAAACTTTACCGTTAGCGATATGGTGTCAGGATATGGCTCGCACTCATTTAATATGTTTAAAGTATATGCAGTTACTATCGGTGGAGATGAAACGTTGCTTATGCAAAAAAATGGAACAACATATATATATCCTCCAAGCGGATCATTTACCGCAACAAGATCTACTACAACCGTAAACTATGTCAAATACCTTAAAATGGAGCTTCAGCCAAACGTACTTAACGGAGTCAACGGCATTGTTATAAAGATTGGAACAAAGGAAGCCCAGTTGCCGATGGGGGCTGGAACTACGGTTATGGAATTTAAAACATCGTATCTTGATGGCAACATGACAATAGGAAGCGGGAGTATGACTATATATTAAAAGTTGTTTTGTATTTATAATACACTGTTTTTTATTTTATAAGAAAAAATGGCTGTCATACATTTTAAAGTTGAGGTTTATTGTCCGAGCAGCGATTACGCGCCGCAGTATCAGGATGACGGGTGCGTCCTGATAACTGTTATGACCGGAACAACCCAAAGCGCAGTGGCAAGCGCGATAACAAGCGGCACATCGATACATTATCAAATAACCGGAAAATACGGTTCAAACGACTTTTGGATTTCAACAGGGCCAAATTCCATATATGCAGGCGTTTCTTGTGCAAAGCTGGGATATCAATATTATACCCAAGTAAAGCAGATCAGTACGGCTTCGACAACTACTTTCAGCCTTACGCTTACGCCGTCTGCAGCATGTAGACGATATGTGAGAGGAACGTTTATCAACGCGATTAATACATACAGTACTACACCAAATTCGCTCAGATTGTACATGACTTCTTTCACCGCATCAACTTCCGGAAGTATTTTAAAACTTATCTCTGCGGAAAGTGCAAATACGAACTACAACAAACTTTTCGTTGCAGACGGAAACGGAGAAGACAGCAGTAAGCGCCTTGTATGCGGAAGAAGGATAAACTGGAATGTGTCAACTACCGGTTCAATTTACAAAACTGATCCGGGTGGACAGATAACTGATTTGAGGCTAACGTTTAGCCCTGATTCGTTTACCGTGGCTAACAACTCAGCAAAGGATCTGAGGTTCAACTTTACACTGTTTATAAACGGATCCAGCATGCAGAGTGGGGCGACAACTGTGGGTAACTTTGCTTCGGAAATCAATGCCGGCGGTTCAAACAGTGATACCATACAATATGTTGCGAAAAACTGGACTCCGACGAGCACGTCATGGGGAATTAAATTCGGAAACTTGACAGATACGTCAACCTATCAGGAAACGTACTGCTCTTACGTGATCACGCTTATAACAAACGTAGGGAACTTTACGTTCAACTACTACAGCGGTAATCACGAAGGGATAATAAACCCCGCCCTGCCTTCAAGCGGAACGGTTGTTGTCAGCTCGATAGCCATAGAATTCACAACATAATGATCCAAACATCAAATAGAAAAATAAAAAACAAAAAAGAATATGAAGAAGAATACAATAAGGCTTAATGAAAACGCCCTCAGGCAAATTGTTGCTGAGAGTATAAAGAAGACATTAATGGAAGCAATTGACGATGATTATTTAGAAGATATAATGATATACGACCTAATTTCTGAATTGAAAATGCCAGAAAATGTTAAACACGAACTGTTATCGGCAACTTTATACGATGGTAACGACGAGCCGGTTGGAAAACTGAACGACTTACACGTAAAGTTTGACGCGAGGGACGGAAGGAACGGTGGCCTTGTAAGCAGTTTCTAAACACAAGGAAAAAATAATGGGCGAATCGCAAAGATTCGTCCATTTCTTTTTGTACGCGGTTTATTCTACCTCAAACATTTCAAAAAAATATTGTGGTGGCAAACCTCTTGCTGTCAGATAGGGATTTTCGTCAGTTTTTTCAACATATCCCATGAACCAATAGACTCCGAAAAAAATTCAAACAGGCGCTCGTCTCCGACATTTACGTCTAAAAAGCGGTGTTGTTCATTTTTATACGTGTACGTGCCTTTTATGCATTTGGCTTTAAGCATATCTTATTTGGTTTTATACATGTCCTCCGGCGCTTCAAGAGCAAGACCCATAGGAATTAGTCCTCTCCAATCAAGATAGTGTGAATTAAGATAATCGACAAAGACAGGATTGATTGTCAACCATCTATACCAATCCCCAATGCCCGGAATAGTAATTGTACGAGAAATGTTTTCAAGCTCTTTTATCTCTTCCTCAGTCATACTTGACATTGGACGGAGATAAGGCTTGAAATTAACAGAGTTTAAATTAAACCAAGCAGCATACCCATTTACTTGATATGAGCCAAAAGAATCCATTACCAATAGCCTTTGTATTTTTCCCCTATGTAGTCCTTTAACTTCATAGGGTAATCTTGCATAAAGGCCTTTTAATAACAAATTTTTCTCTTCCTGTGTCATAGCGTTTCAATGTGTGTTTTTAACAATGCCCAGGAAGGCCCGGATGAATAATTTTCATATTCATCTATCCACCCCAGCAAAGCATCCTTACGAATATACTCATTTTTGCGATATTGCTGTAACTCTTCTAGCCATTCTGCAAGTTGTTCATGCTCAATGGCACACTGTGTGTTGCTGCAGGCTTTTTCCTTGCAGTGTATTATTGCTTCTTCAAGTGTCATAGTGATTCGATTTTTCATTAACAATGTTAAAATGAACTATTGATAGTTGCACGAAGGATACCATCAGGATTATCGCCTGATTCGTTTTGCAAATACTTGATCAAATCTTTCTTTTCAATGTGGTTCGTATTTTTCAGATACTCGATTATCCTCTCAATCGTGTCTTTCTCCGCCTGCTCATAACCTTTGCTAAACCAATACCGTTCCCCTATCTGCATAACGGGGCAAGGGAAGTTGCTAAAGTAACTTTGTACTGCTTTTTCCACCCTTTCACTCATATCCATCGGCCTCCTTTGTTGTGTTATAGACATACCACCACATAAATTGCTTGACATATCCGTTATTAAACCACCAACAAAAATGGCGATACATACCAAATTCCAACTTCCCGATTCTAAATGTAAAAAACGTATCTGCCATTATCCATCCTTTCTTGCGTTAAGGCCGAGTTCAAAGAAATATCGGAACTCTTCTCTTGCCCAGTTCCAATGTTCATCTACCTCGCTTTCATGTGTAAATTCGCTCATAGGCATACCCTTCACGTGTTCCTCAATCTCTTTCTCCAAATCCACCTGCGGCTGTTCCTGCTGGAGAGATTCGATGATGGAAAGAATATCCTCATCTTCGTCTGCCCTAATTATAGCGGCATTACCAAGAGACGAGTACTTGCGCTTTTGCGCAAATTCTATTCTTTCATTCTTTCGCCTTTCTATTTCGGCAATCAATTTATCTGCGGGAATGCATTTCATATCTATTTCTCATTTTTTCAATCCACTCAAGGGCTTCCTCTCTTGTCTTGAAGGACTCGTCATCAAGTACATCCTTTAACCATTCTTCCGTGTTACAGAAAGGACAAGGGTCGTCGCCACCGATGGTATAGTGCCCATTTTCATAGGAATCCATATCCCACAAGTAGCCGTCAATGCAATGTGCATCTGGGTATGATGCCCCGAAATGCGGAAATTCAATGTTACACATATCTAAATCAAATTTTCAAGGCAATATTTAATTGCCTCTTCACAAGATTCTTCATAAGTTTGGTAGAATACATCGTCAACAGCATCTTGAAGCATCATTTCAAAATCCGAATCGGTCTTCTGAATAACCACATAATATCCCATGTGTCCTCCGCAAGCCCATGAGTCGAGCATTATTTGAATGTAATAATGATGGATTTCTCTCAACCACTTCATTGCTATTTGAAGAGTTGGAATTATAGTGTCTTTTGTAGGATTTATCCATTCCCCATTTACTTCATATGTGTTTCCGCCAAATACTTTTATTGAGGCATAACTTTGTATGTCAAACCCCTTCTCCTTCAAGAGTTTGGCTGTTTCAAAAGAAACGTAATCTTCGGTAATCATAGTTAATCATTGTTAAATTTAATGTGAAACCATTTATATGCCTCGTCAATTGCTTCTTCCGGCGTAGAGCCACAAAAATCATCTAAAACATCTCCTTCCGAGCAATGAATCCATGATACGTGCCACATTCCTTCAAAATGATATAGGTTAGGCGTATATCCCCAGTCATCTAATATTTCATATAATGAATTTATATGGGGTAATTTTTGAAATTTTTCTAATGCTGTCATATCTAATCGTTTTTATACATTTCTTCTTTTGCTTCGAGGGCAATGCCCTTTTCAATCAGTCCACGATAGTCAAAGTGATGGGCGAGAAGCCAATCAAAAGTTTTAATAGTATATGTGTACTCGTACCCTATTGGCGTGCCATAGTCATCCCATTGTACGGCTATTTTATCCTTTGTTTTATTGTACTCTTCTTTTTCCTCTTCTGTCATAGAAGACATTGGACGTAGGTAGGGTTTCCAATCAATAATACACCAATTATCTTGTGGTTCGGCCAGTGTATATTTCAAAGAATCTACATCAGAAAAATCTAGATCTCTATCAACATCGACAATCTGGCCAGTTTCTTTTCTTTCCCAATGGTAATGAATTTTTACATCATAAGGCAATCTTGCTGATAGGTCTTTCAACAGCAATTGTTTTTCGTCTTGGGTCATATTATTTATGTATTTTTCCTATTCGTTTATAAACGCAACCATCCTTTTCATTGAGGGTATATTCGACGACTTTTCCATCAGGAAAATGAAGGGTGCATTTTTTCATCAGTGTTGGGAGCATAATCTTGTCACAATGTTTGTCCATGACTTGCTCCATTTCTTCCATGCTGATATCGTACTCGGTGGTTCCCCGTTTTTCTGTATCTGTTGTACTTTTTACTGAAAATGTAAGCATATTGCTATTGTGCGTGATTTCTGTGTTTTACTCCCACGTACGGGTACATATCGAGGATTGTTTCTGCCATTGTGTCCCACCCGTGGTTGCCGTTACATACAACTCCGTCTGTCTTGTATGTATGGGCTATGGACGGACCCCTGGCGGCTGTTTTATATTCGACATAAAAATATCCTAATATCATGGTTTCTTCACCGTCGTGTTTTTTGATAAAGCTAACCAGTGTATACCAGTGCCCGTTTTTCTTATAGCGTTGTTTGATTATATTCGTAACCTTTCTCGAGAGCGGCACGTAAACATACGTGTCGTTGAACTCAAGGGCGTCAAACATTTCTTTATCGTATTTTGCCATTGTTTTTTGTGTTTAACTGAATATGATGCCTATAAGCCCAAGTAGTGCGAACCCAAATGGAATGGTGGCCAATACAATGACACCGACGGTTTCGCTATCGTCCTCGGCCTTGAAAATGGCGTAGTAGTACAGATACAGGCCAAGGAGCAGGCCCAAAATGATTAAGGCTATGAGCCACCACGGTTCCATATCTACTTTGTTTTGTACATGCCTTTTGGCGCTTCCAACGCCAGGCCTTTCTCGATCAATCCACGGAAGTCAAAATGATGAGCAAGAAGCCAATCAACGCATCTTTCAACATTATCAAATGTAATCCATCTTTGCCCAAGTGTCGTTTCGTGCCACTCAATTGTCTCTTTTGCCGTCATAGAAGACGGTGAACGGAGATATGGTTTAACCACTTCAACATCTTCAAAACCATCCACCTGCAACATGTCATTCTTCACCCACACTTTGTCATCTTTTACTCCGAGAATATGGAAATGTTGAAACTCTTCATCTGAGCCCCTAACGCTTGCAATAATGCCATAAGGCACCCTTGCACAAATGTCTTTCAGTAATATGTTTTTATCTTCCTGTGCCATATCTTAATAAAGGTCCGTTTTTAATTTTACAGCAAAAATTTTTTCGCCGTTTTGCAATTCAATTATGAATTCATGGAATGGTGAAATTATTATCCTTTTCACGTCGGTATCTTTAACACCACGCCACGCAAAGTTAAACTCTGGCCGCCAATATTTCATAATCTATTCAATTTTATACATTCCTTCCGGCGCTTCAAGAGCAAGTTCTTTCTCAATCAGCCCACGAAAGTCAAAATGATGGGCATTCAGCCAATCTTCCTTTTCATAGAATTTCAATGTTGTATAAACTGTGTTATAGTATATTTCCTCTTCCTCTACCATTGAAATCATCGGGCGAAGGTACGGCAGCATTTTGTCAAGGTGTAGCGGTCTTGATCCGCTGGACATGCCGGCGCCTTCATAGAAAGTATAACCAATCCAGCCGTCGTGATCCGTGTCTATCAACGAACCGCTTTCACTATATGCCGGGGCATATAGGGTGTTTATTTTCCAACGGTGAAAATCGTGCTCGCTTTCTTTGTAATTGACAATCACCCCATAAGGCAACCTAGCACAAAGATCTTTGATCAATATTTGTTTTTCTCCCTGTGTCATTTTTTCTGCAGCAGTTTTTCTAACATTTTATTACCGAAATATGCAATGGTGGTTTCTTCTCCGGCCAAATCGTTGTAAACACTCTTGCCGGCTTGAAATATATCCCAAAGCGTCATATTGCTGAACACACCACTTTTCAATAATTCTTTTTCTTTTTCCGTCATATTATGCTCCTCATCCGTTCACGATAATATTGTCTGGATTTGTTGTTTCGATGGCGAGGCCCATGGGAATCAGACCATGGTAGTCGAAGTGCTTTGAATTGAGCCATTCCGTGTATTTTTCGATTAGATCAAGCCTAATCCTATGTCTGTCATCCTCTGCCGCCAAAGCAAAATCATCGTCAATATAAAACTCATAATTAAGAATTTTTGACAATTCATTTCTCTCTTCATCAGTCATAGTTGACAATGGGCGGAGATAAGGCTTAATCGATGGAATGTTATCGTACCATGAATTTTGAAGATTTGCGAATCTATCATATAACTTTCCATCAATTACACTGTTAAAGGTTGAATTTTCATCCATGGTTTTATGGAATGTAATAAGTCCATATACCCCATAAGGCAACCTTCCACAAAGGTCTTTTAATAGGATGCGTTTCTTTTCCTGTGTCATAATCTAAGGAATTAAATCATTGCAATAGCACCATTTGGCGTCAATTATATCTTTAAAATGCGGGGTTCCTATATCATTAGGAATGCCATATTTTGTGTATCTGTACAAAAACATATTTCCATTGTCATAGAGAACCAAAATACAGCATAGAGGTTCGTCATAGCTGCTTGGAAATATAGGGGTTTCATCTAACGGACGCCATAATGATTGTTTATCTTCTTGCGTCATAGTGAATTTAGTTTTTCGATAAATGCGTTGTACGCCCCAAACGACGCAGCAAACGAAGTTTCATCAGGGAAGTCTTCCATTAGTTTCCTATAATGCTCTTTGCCTTCTTTTGCCCATTCCATTATTGCGTCTTCACGGATGTACGTTATGTCAGACGGAGACGGATAGTAATTGACTCCTCCGGGCAAAGTGCCGTTGTCCGGATAGCCACGTTCAAGATATATCTTATCAGGCGCTTTCATATCAGTCGTCTTTTTTGCGAATTTGAACGATTACTTTGTCGCCAATCTTGAAACCTGTGTAATCATGAAGGTTCATGCATATTCCGGCGGGCCCGTTGAGTGGCGTTCTGTCCACGGCGCATTCTGTTGTATATCCCTGTTCAGCCATCCATTCAGCCCCGGCTTCATAGCCTATCCTTGCCGCCCGTCTTAACGGCGCCATTTTCTCTTCCGGAAATCGTCTTTCTGAAAATGCGAGTTTCGCTTCGAAAAGATTGGAGGGGAGTGAATAATTTTTCATCCTCTCATAAATCCAATCCACTAGGGTTGGGGTTTCTGTCTCTTTATCGGTTCCAAATATTTCTAATTCGTAATACTCGAGATAAAGGTCAAGCACTTTTTGTATTTCTTCCTTCGTCATGTTTATTCCCCCTTTTTTTCGTTACACATTAAGATTAAATCTTCCATGAGGATCACCTCGCCGAGCTCGTCTCCCGGGTGACGGAATTCTATCTCCTCTCCATTGCATAAATCCGCATTCAGTTCTTCACCGTATATGCTGCTGGCGAGAACGCCGAGTCTTTCTAGCGCCATACTTAACTGAACGCTTGCCAGATAGACTTTTTTTTCTGCGGACTTTAACTGACGCCCCAAATTTTTTCCCTCTTGTGCCATAACTAATCAATTTTATGGATTATTTCTGTCATCAAATTATGCAGTAGTAGCATATTTTTTTATAGAACTAAATAATATCCAGAATCGCTTTCGGCTGTCTGATTTGAAAACAATATTCGGCCTGGAACTCAATGTTATGATATTCACAACAAAGTCTTATATGGTAAATCCACATCATTATAAGCTGGGTCCGTAAATCATCCTTCCGTGTAATAGAATGGGTCTTCACATATTCTTTTATACATTTCAGGAGTTTCTTGGTCCCTGCATACTTACCATATAAAGGTAGGAAGTCATTATGAAAGTCCCAGGCTTCAGAATCCATCAAACTTTTGATGTGTTCATTAGGCTCTTTGAGATAATCTTGTATATATTCCGCTTCAGCTCTCAGCTTATCAAGTCTCTGGTCAGATTCTTCCAATATCAGCTTATTGAAATTCATGGCATTTCTGTTTCAAATGGAACTATAACCAAACTTTCGTTGAAAATTTCTTTGTGATATTTGTCTCTGTCTTCGTTTTTGCTCAGATCTCGTTCTTCCTCAGAAGAGAACAATTTTGTTTTAACGATCTTGTATTCGTTCGTTTCGTAATATTCGTCCCACCACATTTCTCCGTGGCCGACGGCGTTTACTTCCATTATCGCATATCCGTAAACCTTATTCTTGTTGGTTTTGTTTTCTTGGCTCATTAGCGACTAGTCAATCCATTTGTTTGAATGTTCAAAATAATGCAGTCTGAATATATTTTAAACGAGTCCACATCTGCCGCGGTATAGCCCTCGTTAAAATTCACCCTAACTTTCACTTGAGTGTCTTTCGGCATATCAACTTTTCCGAGTATGGTAACAAGTTCTTCTTTTGCCATATTAAACTTTTAAGCGCGTATTTTATTCCTGCTCAACGGGTTATCTCATTGCTTCTTTGAAATCATGTTCAAAATCGTCACTTATTCCACAATCGCCATCCAAGAACCAAACATAATTTTCCATGTTTTCTGTGAGCCACTTGAGCGCATCATTAACTGCATTTGTGTACCCTTCTTCAAAACCCTTCATGAACTCGTCATGAAGCAGTTCATTGACATCGTGTTGCTCTGTATTATTCATAGCCTAAATAAAATTTTCAAGTGCATATTTTATTCCTGCTTCACAGGCTTCTTCGTAAGTAAGATAACCGTTCTCAGGTGTTGGTGATGTAAAACAAAGTGCTCCACCATTATTTTTAGGAACATACCATATACCGGCCCAATAGCATTCTATCTTATTACCGTAAATCGAGCCCGTAATTCTGACACCAGGGATCACCGTGATATTATGTTTTTCTCTCAGCCATTTCATTGCCATTTGGATGGTTGGAGCAAGACAATACCCAAATCGTCTCCATTCTTCTCCCCATTGAAACTCAAGGTAATCTTCTGGGCCATTCTCAAAAATTCCGCCGTCTCTTATAAACGTATTATTGTCACCTAGATCATATATTGCAATACATTCATCACTTTCAAACCCCTTCTCCTTCAAGAGTTTGGCTGTTTCAAAAGAAACGTAATCTTCTGTGATCATATTTTATTATTCCAATATTTAATAAATTCTTCTATGATATAATTCGACATATCATCAGGATGGTTAAGACCCTTGTGCATATTCATCAGTTCATCTTTAAGTTCAGAACCAGTCCATAACCCCCATTCATTTCTAATCCATCTGCCAAGAGAATCGTGCATTGAAATTGCGCCGTTTTCGAGAAGGTAATCCCTGTCTTCTTTTGAAATTATCTTATCCAAGGTTTTTACCGCTTCATCAACGGTTTTTGGAATTGGAATCTCACCTCCCGTTTCGGATTCTTCTTTGTTATACATCCCTTCAGGCGCTTCAAGAGCAAGACCCATAGGAATTAAACCACGGTAGTCAAAATAGTGGGCATTGAGATAATCAAGTTGCTCACTAATGAGATATGCATACTGTGGATTGGTATATCTCTTTATATCTCCAAGTGCAATATAATCAAGTTTCTCATCCTCTGTCATACTTGACATTGGACGGAGATAGGGCTTAAACAAACCAAAATCAAGCCAGAAACATTCGTCATTATCGTCCACATAAAATTCACCAAAAATCTTGGAATCCTGGTGCAAATGAATAAATTTAGTCGTTGTGGTTACTATCGTTCCTGTTTTTTCACCTTTTGGAGTAGTGGCGTTAACTTTTACTCCATAAGGCAGCCTAGCACAAAGGTCAACCAATAAAAGTTTCTTTTCTTCCTTTGTCATACTATTTAATACAGCGGTTTCCAATTTAACTTATGATTCTTTTTGATATGCCGGTGATACACCCTTAACGCCTTCATCCATCTCGGCGGTCAAAGTAACTGTCCGTAATGATTGCGCTTTCCTTCCTCTGCCTTTCGCAGTTCCCGGACGATTATCTTCTTTGCCTGTCTGAATTTCATATCTTATACATTTCAGGTTTGGCTTCCAACGCCAGTCCAATTTCAATCAAGCCCCTGTAGTCAAAGTGATGGGCGTTGAGCCAATCGTAGATTTCGGAGAACTCACTTATTTCAATAGAGCCAATGTCTGAATGCTGTGCTTGCAATCCATGATAATAAGGCGGCTCTTGTATGAAAAAGTATGCAATGCTACCGTACTTATCATTCAGTTCTTTCAATTCTTCCTCAGTCATACTCTCCATAGAACGGAGATAAGGCTTGAATTTTTCTCCTTCCGAATATTCAAGAAAATGAGAAAACACATCCAACTCATTCTTTCCGAAAGCGATATCACGGTTGTCACTATATCTGTGCACAGTGAACCCGTACGGCAACCTCGCACAAAGGTCCTTAAGGAGTAATTGTTTATCTTCCTGTGTCATATCTATTCAGTTTTGTACATATCAGCAGGTGCTTCCAAAGCCAGCCCTTTATCGATCAAGCCACGATAATCAATATGATGAGCATTAAACCAATCAACTAAAACACTTGGATTATCTGGGGACGTACTTCTTCCAGCAGAGATATACTCCCTTTGCTCATCCATTGTCAAACTTGAAAGAGGACGAAGGTAAGGCTTTATATTTTCAACCCCGTGCACTTGGTAGGCGCCAAAACTAAAGTTTGTGAAGCCGTTATCTATGATAAAGATATTTTTGATTTTGTGCTTTCCGCCGAATTCAAGTTCGTGGAACGGCGCAACCGGCTTTACGGCGCAGATAACGCCATATTGGGATCTTGTAGCGAGCTCCACCTCGAGCATTTTCTTTTCTTCCTGTGTCATGTTTAATTTTTCTAATAAGTTTTGTAATAATCGATCACCGATTTTCCACAATGCAAATATACTGATATAAAACGTTTTTTCAAAATTTCTTTCGTGACTTTTTGTGTTATCGAAAAATACCAATATAATGTGATTTTCCCAAATTTTTTGATATATACTATAACATTGTCGGCGGAAAATACTATTATATTGTGATTTTACCATGATTGAATATGTTTGCTGATTTTTTAGTAAATTGGTATAAATGGAATTCTTATGGAAGACGTAATAAAGCAGAGAATTAACGTGAAGCCCGTGATTGGGTTCCGCAGGTCCAAAAACAACCCTTACATGTATGGGCTGCAGATGAAGCGTAAACTGACTACGCGAGAAGCCTGTCACATATATCGTAACATTCTGTTGTTCAACATTGATCTTGCGATAGACGACATAAAATGTGACAGTTTTGTGAAAGAAGAACTTCGTAATTTCTACGACGATATTACACAAGCAATGAACGGGTTTATTGCGGGAGAGGTGGATTGGCAAGGTTTGTGCGATGCCACATATTGCTACGATACTGATGACGATAGCGGGCTTTCCGTGGCCGCAGCATTGAAACTTGTCGAATATTTGCAGAGTAAGGGAATTGTTTAAGTGTGAGATTTTAAAATGACTAACGAAAAAGGTTATAACGAAGAACTTCAACAGGAGATAGACATGGTTTGGAAAACCTGCAACCCTGCTGACGAAGGAATGGGCGTTGAGACTGCGAACATACACATAGAGCAGTTTGATGCGATAATCCGCTATTTTACAAGGTGGCAGGAAGAACGGGATAAGGAAGCCGTTGAACTTGCGGAAGAACATGCATATTTTGCCGGGTCAGTAAATGAGCGGGAAAAAATGCTGAAAGACGCCATTGACGGCGAAATTTCTTCGGCTGATGTTGGGGACGATTCCTACGTCAAGAAGATTGATATGCCTGGGTTGCGGGAAGCAATGAGAAAATTCAACCTAGGAGATAAGGTTAAAATAATAATCATTAAGGCAAATGAATAATGACAAACGAACAACTTGAATCCATTACCAAACTGCGTGATGAAATTGAAGCGTATGAAAAGATTTTAGAACTCAGAAGAGATAACCCAACAAACGGGTTCGCATTTCCGTATTATGGGAGGTCTCTTCAGTTTTTTGAACCGACCCTTTACCGTATTAACGACGAGAAGTTGAACGCCGGGATAGAAAATCTAATCAAGGAACGGCTGCATGAACTGAGGGACGATTTTTTTAGCATACAGATAATGTAAAAGCATACTGACATGGACATTGAAAATTTTGTAAACGAATAGAAGCGTAATGACATTTTATCACGGAACGTCAAAAGAAGGATGGGAGAAAATTCAGAAAGAAGGGATCCTGTATGGAAGGCGGTATATAACTGACGAAAACGGGACTCCCATAAAAGAGGTTGGCAGATGCACTTATCTCGCCGTTGACTTGCAGGAAGCAAAGTGCTACGGCGAGATTGTCCTGTCCGTCGAGTACGATCCGTTCAGGAAGAAAGCAAAGAACAATTACGTTGAAGGATGTTGGCAGGTTCGAGTATATGAGCCAATACAGTTGTCCAATGTTAAATTGTTAAGTGAAGCATAATATGAAAGTAGGAAGGGATTACTCCTGGTACGTTTCGTACGAATGGGAGTTTGAGTACAAAGACTCGGAAACCGGCAAATGGGAATCTTATTACGATAATGATGCCATGCGGTTTAACTGCGTGAAGAAAGACATTAAGAAGGCGGTTACTGAATATGTGAAGAAATATGAAATCGCGGAAGAAACGTACAGGAACCTTAAGGTTCGCATTACGGACAAATATATGACAACGCCGGAGGAAATTTAAACAGATATATGTACACGATGTTTAATTACGATGAAACTATACGGAAGCACCACATTTTCAATCCGGAAGTCTATATTGAGGATCCGGACAAACGTGCCGGTGTTGCGTTGTATCTTGAGGGGATCGGATACGATATAACAGCTGCTTCCGTGGGATATGGCGAGCATAAGTGGTTATCTTACGAAAGAATATCATTGAATGATATCATGAGCGTGAACAAATGGGGCAGCATAGGGATTGGCTGTTGCGAAACACGCTCATTTGACGAAGACAATGAGCCGTACAGAAAACGCGTCATTGACACGTTGAACGAAAACGCCGTTAAGAACAGGCATGTTGAGATTGACGGCAGGGAAATAGATTTAAATCCTATCAGTTGTGAAGACAATGTAGAACTGTTTAAAGCGCTTGCATTGTACCGTGACGATACGGACTATGGAAAACTTATCTATTATAAGGATGTGCCGGAAGGGTGGCACGGAAAATACAGGCTGTGGACGAATTCACAATGGAATAATTTCGAGAAAGACTGCTACGTTGATTGGGTGAAAGAAAGGTGTGTTGTGCTTAATACTTTGGATGAAATTTTAGAGCATAAAGATTTGCTATAATACGAAAAAATGGGCGGATTTTTCCGCCCATTATTATTAAATAATCCACCCGATTTCCAAGATACGGTGCCCGTCTCCGTCCTCAATGGAATATCCTCGCATTGGATCAATGGCTATCACTTTTACGAGAGAGCCACGTTCAAAGTAGCCAATGTTGGAAGGGTGTCTATGAATTTTTGTCGTTTCAACCCAATCGCCGACTCTGATTTGCTTTTTAGTTTCTACCCAAGCCATGTCTATTTCTGTTTTTTAATTGTGTAATCTAAATCAAGCCAATTTTCATATGCCTGTTTTGCCAAAAAGTGCTTAGCCTTCTTAGCGGCAGCGTGCGAAGGAAAAGTATCTTTTAATATTCCGTTTTCATACAAGTTCCACCTGTGAGGCCTAAACAGTTCTCTTTTCTCTTCTTTAGTCATATACAATCTGTTTCAGTACTGCAAAGATAGGCATTTTTTCCTTGTTTTCCAAATACGGTTCGGTATTTATATGGTATGAAAATAATTACAGAAGACATATTGAGAAAAATTATTCGCGAAACGCTATTAGAAATGATTGGCGAGCGTGGAACGAATATGGAAAGTCTGTATCATTTCACAGATATAGGTTCTTTACGCAATATAGTTAGAACAGGAGTGCTGTATACTAACGGAAGGCAATTCGATAAGAGAAACCAGCGTCATTTCGTTTCTTTCACGCGCCATAAGTCAAATCTTGAAGGGTTCGCAAAGCCCAGGGAGTGTGATGTAAGGATTGAAGTTGACGGACTTGGCCTTAGCAACGTAAAAGGATCAAATGTGTATCCTTTCGAATATTATTCCCCAAAACGTAGTTGGAACAGGAATTGCCACAACGGAAAAGACAGTGCGAAGACAATGTACCTGCTTGCGAGAAACGGCAAGTTTGGCGGTGAGGGTGAATACATGCACCAGGCGGAAGAGTCTTTTGAGACCGACAAAGACGGACTTAACATATTAAAGATAACAAAATCAATTGACGTACTTCTCCCAATGAATTTTTTTAAGAGGCTGGAACGAGGTGGAGATAGAGAAATAACACGTGTTGAAGGCACCTTGTTCTCATGTTCCGTATCGACATCACCGTTAGTTGGCTTGATACATGTTTACGATAATCAGCGTGATTTCAATATGCAAACAGGAAACGCAATGTCGTTAGACGACTTCCTAAACAGGATTGACGCAATAAATGGCAATATGAGTGTTGCCGTTGAACAATAAAAAAACGCACCTGTACGGGCGCGTTTCTTACTTCAGCATTTGCTTTGAAAGGTTTCCGAGATTGATTATGCGAAACCGAAACCTGAAACAGCAATCACCGCTTTCCAGAATGAGGCTTTCTTCTTCTACCAGCCCCGCATCCGCCTTTTTTCCCCGGTAAACGGATTTTGTCACACTATCCGTAATAAGCACTTCTTCGCCGGTTTTAAGCCTCGCCAAATTGGACTGCAGATTCAGAATAAGCCTTTCGCATTCTTCCCTTGAATTGCCCATTGACAGTTTCATAGCCGCATTGCCGTTGCCTGAGATATGAAGGGTGTGCCTGCTGTTCTCATCCACAAAGATTGACAGTTCTTCGGCATGTGCGATGCATTTTTCAACGTTTTTGCTCGGAACTTTTTTTATTGTGAACTGGGCGGTTGCTGTAATGCAAGACAGTGCAAGCATTATTAAGATAGCAGCGAATTTTTTCATGCCCACAATGTCATGTTTACTTTTTTCGGCTCAGATTCCCACGTAACTTCAGGGAACTTACTTTTGTCAGAAAGCACAATGGAACCGTCTGGAGAAAAATTGTCCCATACGCCCATGGCTTCGTCCTTGATAGGCTCGTCAGTGAAGAGGACGAGCTGTCCGTTCCTGTCTCTTGCAACCCACAAACCATATTGGGTTGTTTCTTCATTCTTCTGCAAGGAATTTCCGATCTGATATTTGCCCTCCGGCACTGGATATGCCTGATCCGGCATAAGCATTTTTTCTTGTTCAGTCATATTATTCTACTTTAATGATTTTTGGATAGATGCCGAAAAAAGGAATTTCAAGCCCTCTTGTCGTTAGCTTATATGTGGAATCCTTCTTTACGCCGGCACACCGTGGAGCTGCGTTGATGCCGTCCATTACCACCTTATAGGCGCCTTTGTTAGTGGTTACGAGGTAATACACTTCCGTCGTGAAGCCTTCTTCGTCGCCATGCACCTTCTCCACCTTTTCGTTGGAAAGGATAGTGTGCATTTGTGTTTTTTCATTGGCGAATTCGGTTGCAAACATTGCGCCAATAATCAAGGCAATAATAAACGCCCAACCTGCGGCTCTGTTATTTTTTCTCATATTGCTATTGCTTATCGTTTGAAAATCTTCTCGAACAGGCTAATCTTCTTTTTTACCGGTTTGCTTTTATGCTCGTTATTTTCGCTCTCATATTCCCAAGAAAGGGCTTTTGAGCAGATTTGAAGCCCATCAAAGCTGAGATAATATTCAGTGCCGGCCGGAACAATCATCTCAACTGCTAAGAATTTTCTTTCCTCAAGCCAGTCCCTGTCATACCGGAAATATCTTTTGTTGAAATTGTATGCGAGTTCTTCCGCCTTCTCTTTAAACGTATACGCGTGCAGGAACCCGCCAAAAACACAATATCGAGATTCATCTTCTTCTTTAAGAATCTCTTCATTCTTTTCATCGCGGTTCACCTTTCCACGGTAGTATTGATATTCACTCCAATAAGGCGCACGGCCGTTTTCATCAAGCACTTTGTACACGATGAGATTAGTCTTGGCGACAAGCGGTGTTTCTCTTTTTGCAATCAGACACATAATTTTTGATCTTTTTGTTTGGTGCAAATATATGAAGAAAAAGCCCGTTTTCCAAATTTAAACAATATAGATGGAAAAACCCGTAGGAAAATTCCTACGGGCTCTTTTTTTACAGGAAGGACTTCGAGATGTCCCCGCTTACCGTTTTGACATTTCCGAGAATTTTTTTCGCCTTCACGTCCCCACTGACAGTTTTTACGCCTCCCGCAACGTCCCCGCATTCTACGTCTCCGCTGGTTGTTTCTATTGAGTGACAATTACCTTTTACCGTGATGTTTCCCGAAGACGTTTCAACGTTTCCTTCAACGTTTCCTTCGATCGTGATATTAACGTTCTTCTCTTGTATGCCATTGAAGTCTGTGATTTCTACTCCATTGCAGTAAACCTTGTTACCCACAATACTGATACTACCGCCATTGGTTTCGTATCTTTTTCCATTTACGATTACTACGTTCATTCTTATTTGATTAAAGGGCTGTCATACGTGTTAATGTTCGTGAAATATTTCCTGAATTCATCAATGCGATCCATTTCGTCACAATGGGTGATTTCAAGAACATGGCCGAAGTTCTGAGTTCCGATAGCGTTCTGCTCGTCTCGGAAAATTCTCTCCTGCAGTTCCGGAATGCCGAGAATTCCATAACGGAAGTTGCCCTGTCCGTCGTTGTAGTGGTTGGTTCTGTCTTCGGCGACATCTTTGGAAATGAGCACTCGTTCTGTTTCCCCGTTAAGATTTCCATCGCCGTGTCTCGTGAGATACGGACGTGTGACGTAATGTGCTGTGACGCTTTCAACGTCCAAATCCTTCAGGAGTTCCAATGAGTACAGGATACCAGTGTTTGAAGGGGTTGTGTCAAACGTATCCTTTCCAGTGTCGCAGAGAATCAGCCCCTGCCCGTTTTCAAAGATAAGATTTTCATAGCCGTTCAGGGAAGCGAGTTCGCAAGCGACGGTGTGGTTGAACATGAACCGGCAGTCTTCCATGAAATGAAGCGCTATATGGACATTATCCCATGTACTTTTCCAAGACTCCGGAATAGTGATATTCCGCTCATATTACCCCTTAACTTTTTTCAAATAAAGAAGAGTCGATCAACTGTTAACGACGT
>ODAI013951619.1_pt1 | contig 68104 bp, 59 predicted proteins | sample 1539321 | NCBI WGS metagenome assembly ODAI01 (sample SAMN02144231, study PRJEB22623) | gut metagenome | biome: sheep rumen | host: Ovis aries | place: New Zealand
CTAATCGGACGCGAGGCCATCCTTCAGCGAATAAATCCTTTGGTCGGAATGTCATGCGGCTCTCCGACATTATGCGGTATTTGAAACCATTTCTAGTTGTTGTTCCCCACTGAAGGGCAGGTTCCTCACGCGTTACTCACCCGTCCGCCACTAGGTTAAAACAAAAGCAAGCTTCCGTAATAACCCCGTTCGACTTGCATGTGTTAAGCACGCCGCCAGCGTTCATCCTGAGCCAGGATCAAACTCTCATGTTAAATAGTTTAATCCGGTCAAACAAACGTTAGCTTATTTGTCCGTTTTTACCTTATTAAAGGATTTGTTTCGTTCTCTGAATTAATTCTTCCTATCGGTCTCAGAACCTCCGATAGTGTTTTTGGAATTTTTTCAGGGTTGCATTGCTGTTCAGTTTTCAAGGAACAAGCTTCCGCTTCGCAGCGGATAACACCACAATTTCGCAGTGTATTAAAGCCGCCCTTCTCAGTGCGGCTTGATTATCTTAACACCCTAAATACCTAATGTCAACACCTTTTTTTGTTTTTGTGTAATAATTTATCAGAACTTCACCGTCTCCGGTGCTGTGGTGAATGAACTGAAGGTGGCTGTTGCATCCTTAAGATAGAATACCTCTGTATTACCGTCATCTGCCGCATACATTGACTGAAGTGAAGGATAGGCATCGAGCATGGACTGACGGGCCTCGATCCTGTCATCCTCTATAAGCGTTCCTGCAACTCTGAGCCACTCTGCACCTGTGCACGCACATATCTCCACCTTGGGATTAGCATGTATCTGCTTAGACACATCCTTGGACTTGCCTGTCTGGATATAGAGCTTTCCTTCGAATATATGTATCGTTCCGAAGGGTCTCACTCTGGGCTGATCACCCTCTGTGGTTGCCAGATAATAGGTTCCGGCTTCTTTTAAAAACTTAGCTACTCTTTCCATATTTCCTCCATTCTGAAAGCATATTGTTCCTATCGTATAAGTCATTATGCCCTGCCCGAACGATAGGTGACGCTTCCTCATCCATTACCTTGTCTTGGGCATCATTATATTATATGTATTAATATATGTAAGGATGCTGCTCTCGTGTACATCCTTCACTACCATTTCACCAAAGCTTCCGAACAATCCCCTGTGAGCAAGAGCTATCATTACCATATATATAATTGCAACCCACAGTATTCCAACAGCGATTCCCGCAAACTTGTCCAGTTGATGGAGTACAGGCAGCTCCGATACCTTATGAGCTGATTTAAGGATGAACTTCACCACACCATAGACCGCACCCAGTATCACCAGCGTCACTATATATACTATACTGCTCTTTATATGTCCGGAATGAATGCTTGACCTGATCATCAGTATCAGGAAAAGGGTGGCTACCGTAACTATTAAAGCGATCAGATGCGACAGCCCCTTTGTCAGACCCGTATCAAAGCCGAGCTTCATCCCTATGATAATAAGAATTATCCCTATTATTAATGTCAAATTAATGCTATTCAAAATCTATAGTCTCGATTGAGGTTCTCGTGACCGCTATATATCTCTTATTGGAGTCAGTCGTACTTATATTGAGAACCTTGTTTTCAAAAAAGCCCGAGTACTTCTCCTTTCCGTTGCTGTCTAATACAATGCACTGGTCCTCATTGTATATGAATATCTGCCCTCTGTGGATCAGTATATCCTTAAAATCAATGTCAAAAGCATAGGACATCTGCTTCTTGCCCGAAGTATCATACAGATCAAGCCTGTACTTATTCTCACCGGAGGTATCATAGAATACAAGTCCTATTCCCGTATCTCCATAGTACGCCCCAAAGATATTCTCATTGATCATGGTGTCGGATGAGCTGACCGGCTTTTTCGATCCCGTGAAGAACATGAGCCTGTTATCCGCCAGTGCGAAGGCCGTCTCACTGTCCATGAACCCTATTATGGGAACTACGGCATCGGCATAGTCATAGCTGCTGACGATATGATCCGACGTATTCTCTCCTATGCCGCCGAAATTATAGAATGTAACGCTGTTACGCATTGAGTCCCCGTCCACATAGAAGTATGAGACTCCCATAACCTCTCCCGACAGCGCAACCGCAAGCGGATATCCTGTCTTGGTCATCGTGGCTTTGATCTCAACTATCTTAGCTCCGCTCGCATCATAGAGATTAACCCATGAATTGGCAGAGTCCTCCAGTATGACAGCAAGCCTCTCTTCCTTTGATACGGAAAAATCGTGTATCGGGAGATTCGTATCTATCTCGGTAACCTTACCCCCCGTGCCGATCATATATATTATATGTCCGTTATAATCACATACGGCAACTATTCCGTCCGTCTGGTGCACGATGGGCTTCTGCATCTCATATGTCAGATTCCACAGAACCTTACCCGTACCGTCGGTTCCGCTTATACCGTCACGGCTGTAGGTTATGACACTGCCGTTATTGCTAAGATATGAATTATTCTCAAGACTGATCTTCTCAGAGCTGCTGCTTATGGTCATATCAGTATATATCTGATTCCTGTATTGTGTGACTAAAAGTCCCACTATCAGCGCTACCACCGCCACTCCTGCAAATATCCTTACTCCCACCGCTACACGGTGCTTTGCTATCTGTAGCTTGAAGCTTCCCTTCTTCTCAGCTCCCGAAGTACCTGTATTCTCTTCTGATCTTACGACATGAAAGCCCTTATAATCCCGCATTTTTACTGTTTTTCAAAACGATATACCGTTACTGTGTGATAATCCCTGTCGGGTCCGTATACTACATCCGGGAAGTTATCATGATGGATCGAATCCGGATAATCCTGAGTCTCAAGGCACAGACCATACCTTGCTTCATATGTCATGCCTTCCTTACCGGGTGCATGCTCTACATGATTGGCAGTATATAGCTGAACACCGGGAAGATCTGTAAGTACCTTCATCACCCTTCCCGACTTGGGATCACGCAGCTTGGCTATCTCACGCAGACTTCCGTCATGACCGTCAACCACATAATTAAAATCATAGCCCAGCACAAGCTTCATCTGCTCATTATCTGCCTCTATATCCCTTCCAACCGGCTTTCCTTCCGTAAAATCAAGTACCGTGCCCTTAACCGATACTATCTCTCCCGTAGGGATGGCTCCCTCCAGTATCTTAGTATAGTTGGAGGCATTGATCGTAAGCTCATGATCGAGCACACTTCCCGACTTATGTCCTGCAAGGTTAAAATAAGAATGGTTCGTCATATTGAAGATTGTCTTCTTATCGCTGCTTGCATTGTATTCAATCTTAAGCTCATTATCCTTATTAAGTGAATATGTGACACTTATATCCCTGTTGCCTGCCATTCCGTATTCACCGTCCGGCAGTGATATGGAGAATGTGACACTGTTGTCACCTTCCACAGCCTTCCACATACGCCTGTTAAGTCCGTCCGGAATATTGGTATGCAGATTGTTCTCACCGTCATTTTTATCCAATTCATACTTCACGCCGTCTATCTCATAGCAGGCACCTGCGATCCTGTTGGCACTTGGACCCACTGTTGAGCCGAAGAAATTAGTATCTGCCGCATAGGCTGCATAATCCGGACTGCTAAGCGTTACATCCACAATATTACCTGATGCATCCGGTACAAGCACCTTATCGAGTATAGCACCGTAATCAAGCACTACCGCCTTCATCCCGTCGCTTCCCGTAAGTGTGTAAGCACTGATCTCCTGTCCATCCTTAGTAACTCCGTAATGCTCCTTCATCTCAATCCTCCTTTTAATCTTCCTTGTCAAGCTCCCTTTTCGGGATGATCACAACTCCGTTCTTCCCTCAAGGGCTCTTAAAAGTGTCACCTCATCTATATATTCCAGATCTCCGCCCACAGGCACTCCGCTGGCGATCCGTGTCACCTTAATACCGGTCGGCTTGATCAGCTTGCTTATGTACATGGCTGTCGTCTCACCCTCAAGACTTGAGTTGGTGGCTATGATCACCTCTGCGACCTCATCAGTCTGAAGCCTCTCCATCAATTCCTTAAGCTTAATGTCTCCGGGCCCTATCCCAAGCATGGGCGAGATGGCTCCATGTAATACATGGTATACTCCGGAGTATTTGCCAGTCTTCTCATAGGCAGCCAGATCTCTGCTGTTCTCAACCACCATTATAGTTGAATGGTCTCTCTTATCATTACTGCATACAGGACATATCTCCCTATCGGTCAGCGTAAAGCACTTATCACAATACCTTACCCTCTCCCTTGCCTCAAGCATGGTATTCGCCAGTCTCTCTACCTTCCCTTTAGGCATTCCTATCAGATAAAAGGCAAGCCTGCCTGCGGATTTCTCCCCTATTCCGGGAAGCGCAGCCAGTTCGTCTATTAACTTGTTGACCGGTCCGCTGTAGAGTTCCATCAGAAAGGAAGACCTCCCAAGCCGCCTGTCAGTGCGCTCATAGCCTTGCCTGACGCTTCATCCACCTGTGAAAAGGCTTCATTCAGGGCAGCCACTATAAGATCCTGCAGCATCTCTATATCCTCCGGATCTACCACATCCGGAGAGAGCTTAAGACTCTTGATCTCCTTCTTGCCGCTTACCGTCACTTCAACCGCACCACCGCCTGATTTGGCCGTGTATTCGGATTCTTCAAGCTTCTGCTGGTTCTCCTCCATCTGACGCTGCATGCGCTGTGCCTGCTTCATCAGATTATTCATGTTACCCGGCATACCTCCTCCGGGGAATCCACCTTTTCTAGACATATCCAACCTCCTCTTTACTCTCTGTTACTACATCTATATTGATACTTCTCATACCAAGTATATTCGGGCTTCCGGCATCCATACTGCCATCTGCCGGCAGTACCTCCACCACATAACCGACATCCTTACCGGTATACTCATTCAAAAGCTTTGTTATGGCTGCCTTGCCTCCATCGGACTCAAGTCGCCCTCCGCTAACCTTGTCATGGACAACAAGCTTAAGCCTATTATCTGCCGTTATTGACGGATATACGCTCTTAAGAAGGGACTTGGCAGGGCCCTCGGCTCCCATCACTATCCTTGACCAGTTCTCCTTAACCGCCTGTATGTCCTCCGGCAAGGCTGCAGGCAGGGATACCTCCGGGGTGTTCGTCTCTGTATATGAGACAGCACCGGATGCCTGCATGTTAAGCATTGCGGTCATATCCACCGGCATCACCGCAGGGCCTATACCTTTGGCCAGCTTCTCCTCAAGCACTCTTATCCTGTCAAGAAGAGCCGAATTATCCGACTCCATTTCTGGTTTACATAATTTAATCAGGGCAGTTTCCGTCAATACCCTCTTAGCGGGCGAATACCTGATCTCAGCCGACAGTTCGGAGAATATCCTTATATATCGTATCAAAGCCGACATATCCGTAAGTGAAGCTTCTTTCTTAAGTATCTCCCTGTTCTCATCCGATACATCAAGGATGCTCCACGGATCGTCGGCACTTATGACTATCAGCAGGTTTCTGAGATATAAGATAAAATCATTCACAAGCTGACCGAGCTCTCTTCCCTGAGTAACAGCCTCATCTAAGATCGTTATGCATCCAAGGACATTCTGTGTCGCCACAGCCTCGAAAAGCCTTCCGAAAACAGCCGTATCTACGGCCCCAAGCACATCAAGCACCATATTGTATGTCAGTTCCTTGCCGTAATTAAAGGCCAGACATTGATCAAGCAGACTTAAGGCATCTCTCATAGAACCGTCAGCGGCCTTGGCTATGTATCTTAAGGCTCTCGGCTCTACACTCACTTCCTCTATGGAGGTCAGTTCTTCGAGCCTGTCGGCTATGGTGTCCGTTGTTATCCTCTTGAAGTCATATCTCTGACATCTTGACAGTATGGTTATGGGAATCTTCTGCGGATCTGTGGTCGCCAGAATGAATATACAATAGCCCGGCGGCTCCTCCAACGTCTTAAGCAGTGCATTGAACGCACCTATAGACAGCATATGAACCTCATCTATTATATATACACGATACTTGGCATCAGCCGGAGGAAAAGCTACCTCGTCTATTATCTCTCTGACGTTGTCTACGCCGTTATTGGAGGCTGCGTCTATCTCCACCACGCTCATGCTGGCTCCTGCAGCTATTGCCTTACAGGTCGGACACACTCCACAGGGATTGCCCTCTGTAGGGTTCTCACAATTGACAGCCTTAGCCAAGAGCTTGGCCACAGTAGTCTTACCTGTTCCTCTTGTTCCGCAGAACAGATACGCATGACCCACTCTGTCCGAGATTATTTGATTCTTAAGTGTCGTAACAATATGATCCTGTCCCTTCACATCAGCGAAGTTATCAGGACGGAACTTACGATACAGTGCAACATATGACATTAATGTCACTCCCAATAGAACTAATGATTATCAGTCACCGAAGCTTATACCAAGCATCTTGGCTTCCTTGATGATCGTAGAGTCCGGATCGAGCATCTTAAGCTTACCGGCCACATCCTCAAGAGGAACCTTGACGATCTCTCTGTTCCTGTATCCTACCATGAAGCCATACTCTCCCTTAAGTATAAGCTTACCGGCTTCCGCTCCGAGACGGCTTGCGAATACTCTGTCATAGGGACACGGACTTCCACCCCTCTGTGTATGTCCGGGCACGGTCACTCTGACCTCCTGTCCCGTCTTCTCCAATATCTGTGCTGCTACCTCATACGATACAGAGGGATACTTGCTCTTCTCAAGCTTCTTCTGGTACTCCTTCTTGGACAGCTTGGCGTCTTCTTTGCTTATCGCCCCCTCAGCCACAGCTATGATCGTGAACTTACTTCCGTTCTTCTCTCTTAATTTGACCGCTTCGACTATCTTGTCTATATCATATGGAATCTCAGGGATCAATATGATATCCGCTCCTCCTGCCATTCCAGCGTTAAGAGTCAGATAACCTACCTTATGACCCATTACTTCAACTATGAAGATACGTCCGTGAGAAGCCGCAGTTGTATGTATACAGTCTATACAGTTGGTTGCTATGTCCACAGCGCTCTGGAACCCGAAGGTCATATCCGTACCATAGAGGTCATTATCTATGGTCTTAGGCAGGGTAACTACATTAAGTCCTTCCTCCCTTAAGAGATTGGCGGTCTTATGTGTACCGTTACCTCCAAGGACCACAAGGCAGTCAAGCTGAAGCTTATAATAGTTTTGCTTCATAGCCTCGACCTTATTAAGTCCGTTCTCATCAGGGTCCTTGATAGTCTTAAAGGGTGTTCGGCTGCTTCCGAGGATTGTTCCTCCGACAGTAAGTATTCCGGAAAAATCTTTTCCACTAAGCATCTTGAAATCGCCGTATATAAGTCCCCTGTATCCGTTCAGAAATCCGTATATCTCCACATCCTGACCACTGTTAAGCAGAGACTTGACCACACCTCTCATAGCCGCATTAAGAGCCTGACAGTCACCACCGCTTGTAAGCATTCCGATTCTCTTCATATAACCCTCCTTACCATCATCAATACCTTGATACTATACCAGATTCAGCCTGTTGATCGCTGAGAAAATAGCCCTTACCGATGCTCTCGTAATATTGCTGCTCTCACCTACTCCGTATGTAACATTACCCGTATTGACATCCAGCAGATGTATATAAGCTGCAGCTTTGGAATTGGAGCCGGCCTGCAGAGCATGCTCGGAGTAGTCAAGTATCTTGATATCCAGTCCAAGCGTCTCGGCTATGGCGCGCTTAACAGCATCGATAGGTCCGTTGCCGACACCTTCCATGGTCTTCTCCTTACCATGATCCGTATAGTCTACTGTTACATGCGTATCGAAGCTGGTCTCTTCTTCACCGCTTAAATCATCCACCTTAAGCTTCTTGAAGTGCAGAGGCTCTTTCCTATCTATATATTCTTCTCTGAACTTGTTATAGATCTCTTCAGGCGATACCTCACCCTGCTTCTCGCTCATGGCCTGTATCACATTGGCGAATTCCTTATGCATTGCTTTCGGAAGCTTGTATCCGAAGTAATTATCCATAATGAATGCCACACCGCCCTTGCCTGACTGTGAATTGATACGCACTATGGGCTCGTACTCTCTTCCTATATCCGCAGGATCTATGGGCAGATACGGTACTCTCCATATCTCACTTCCACGCTCCTTCATAGCCTGTACGCCCTTGTTGATAGCATCCTGATGACTTCCTGAGAATGCCGTGAATACAAGCTTGCCCGCGTAAGGATGTCTGGGATGTATGGGTATCTTACAGCATCTTTCATATATCTCTATGGCTTCGCCTATATGCTCGATCTCAAGTTCGGGATTAACTCCCTGTGAGAACATATTATATGCAACCACCATTATATCAAGATTACCTGTCCTCTCGCCGTTGCCAAAAAGCGTACCCTCAACTCTCTCCGCACCCGCCATAAGTGCAAGCTCGCAACTGGCTATTCCCGTGCCTCTGTCGTTATGGGGATGTATGCTTAAGATTATGCTCTCTCGGTTCTCGAAGTGAGTGTTCATCCACTCTATCTCATCAGCATATACATTGGGTGTATTGGTCTCAACAGTAGAGGGAAGGTTGATTATAATGGGATTGTCCTTGGTCGCTCCCCACTCGCGCTGTACAGCCGTACATATCTCAAGCGCAAAATCCATCTCCGTACCCGTGAAGCTCTCCGGAGAATACTCAAGTCTGATATTACCGGGGAATGAAGCCGCTCTCTTCTTAACCATCCGTGTTCCCTCAACGGCTATATCTATTATCTCCTCACGGCTCTTATGGAACACCACATCTCTCTGAAGGGTGGATGTTGAATTGTATATATGTACGATGACATTCTTAATCCCTTCTATTGACTCAAAGGTGCGCTCCACAAGCTCTTCTCGGCACTGTACCAGAACCTGTACCCATACATCATCGGGTATGAGCTTACGATCCACAAGCTGCCTTAAGAAATCGAATTCTATCTGGCTTGCTGAAGGGAAGCCTATCTCTATCTCCTTGAAGCCAATCTTTACAAGGTAATTGAAAAACTCTATCTTCTCTTCTACCTGCATCGGATCTATGAGCGCCTGATTGCCGTCTCTTAAATCCACACTGCACCATATGGGTGCCTTTGTTATCTCCTTGTTCGGCCACTGTCTCTCCGGATAATTCAACACAGGTGCCTTTTCATATCTCTTGTAGTTTAACATCTTACTCCTCCATGCCGAGCACTCTGTGCGAGGCGGCGAGCCGAATATTAGATTCGGCGATGCCATAAGGCGATTTGGGCTCGGCACAAATCGCTGTGTGAAAAATATGATATCGATCATATTTTTCACACTACTCCTCCTGTTATGACTGTTATCTCAATACGAAAAAAATAACCCATCTGCGGGCGTGCTTTGCCGTAGCAGATGGGTCATACGCTATTCACCAAGACCGTTATCTATCGCTGTAACCAATGCCTTCAACGCATCAGCCTCATCCTCGCCGTCACATACTATCTCGATCTCATCTCCGCACTTGACGCAGGCACCGAGTACGCTCAATACACTCTTAGCGTTGGCCGTTGTCTCCCTGAATGAGAATGTTATAAGTGATTTAAACTGCATAGCCTCCTTACATAGGATACCTGCAGGTCTTAGATGTAGTCCCGTGGGATTCTTGATCACTACTTTCTGACTAACCATACCTGTATATTCCTCCTTATCGACAAATAGTCGTTACCTTTATTAACTAACCCCTAATCCTTCCGATGTATAAACCGGATTTATTATATCATAACACAGGGATTATGTCCATTCTACAGGAGTGTGTTTTGTATGAGCTCTGCAAGCGCCCTCGCATCCTCATTGATCTCATCCTGATCTCTGCCTTCGATCATGACTCTCACCTTAGGCTCTGTTCCCGAAGGTCTTATGAGCACTCTTCCCTCTCCCTTGAACTTATCCTCAAGCGCAGCTATGGCATCGGCTATCTCCGGATAGTCCATATAACTGTCCTTTTTATGATTCGGAACCTTGGCATTGACAAGTGCCTGCGGCAGTACCGTCATTATCTTCGCAAGCTCAGACAGCGGCTTGCCCGTATCCACCATTACCTGCAACAGATGAAGCGCACTTAAGAGCCCGTCTCCGGTGGTATTCTCATCAAGGAATATCACATGACCCGACTGTTCGCCGCCAAGAGATGCATCGATCTCTCTCATCCTTTCAAGCACATATCTGTCGCCAACCTTGGTCTGCTCCAGCTTGATACCATGTTCCTTAGCCATTAATGTGAAGCCGAGGTTACTCATCACCGTGACGACGATGGTATCACCCTTAAGCTTACCCTGTGACTTCATATGATTACCGATAATGGCCATTATCTGGTCTCCGTCCACTATATTACCCATTTCGTCCACTGCCAGAAGTCTGTCGGCATCTCCGTCAAAAGCAAGCCCAACATTGGCCTTCTCATACACCACTCTGGCCTTCAGCTCTTCCATATGCGTAGAGCCGCAGTTGGCATTGATATTGGTCCCGTCCGGCATATTATGAATGGGGATAACTGTAGCACCCAGCTCCTTAAGTGCCTCTACCGAAGTATAATAGCTTGCTCCTTCGGCACAGTCAGCCACCACCTTATAGCCCGTCAGATCTATGGGGACGGCTTTAATCGAATGATTGATATACTCTTCTCTGGCATCCGTCCTGTACTTGATCTTACCGACCTGAGCTCCCGTAGGGAAGGTGATATCCTTCATATTGCTCTTAATCAGAGCCTCTATCTCATCCTCAAGTTCATCGGAAAGCTTGTATCCGTTACCGTCGAAGAACTTGATACCGTTGAATTCCACAGGATTATGAGATGCCGATATCACAACACCTGCATCCACCTTATATTTCTTGGTCAGATAGGCTACCGCCGGTGTCGGCATCACTCCTACATATACCGCATTGGCCCCTACGCTGCATACACCGGCCATCAAAGCATTCGCCAGCATGTCACCTGATATTCTTGTATCACATCCCACCATTATCGTAGGCTTATGATCATTTTCCTTGGTTAGAACATGCGCTCCTGCCTGTCCAAGCTTCATAGCAAGGTCTATAGTAAGCTCTTCACCTGCTATTCCTCTTACACCATCCGTGCCAAAAAGTCGTGCCATTATCCGGTTCCTCCATAGAGACGATCACTCCGTACTCTTTACCTTAACTCTTACTCTGTATTCTCTTGCAAGCTTAATTCCGTCGGGAAGCGTGAAGCTTATGGGCATAATATAGCTGCCTTCCTTAAGCTCGCTCATTTTCTCCTCCGACATGTACTTGGCCACATCCACGATTCCGACTATAGAGCCCGTATCTATTGTTCCAAGCACTTCATTAAGCCCCTGCAGTTCAACATGCAGTGTGTTCTCTTCTTCATCAAGCTCTGCCGTAAGGCCCTCAGGGATACCTGTTGTATGTATTCTGTCCGTATCCACCCTGAATTCCTTAACAGCTTCCTTCTCTATATGTACTGTGACATTCACGCTTCCGGCTTCATTACCGCCCACTATGGAAGTTCCTTCGGGAAGATAAGGCTTCAGATCCACCACAGTATTCACATCCGAATCATATCCGCTTACATCTATCGGCTCTGTTACTTCCACTGCCGATATATTCTTCATCACATTGCTTCTTCCCGCCAATGTTATATATCCGGGAACACAGTCTACCACACCTGTCAGCGCATATCCGTCAGGTAGCACACCTGTTGCGGTGCACACGATAGGGAGCTCCTTGGTCTGCAATATAGAAGCTGTTGTGTACACCTCGTTCATGCTCATCGTGATCTTGGACGTATCAAGTATATCATCCGCTGAGTTGTACAGATGTATGGGAAGAGATATATTGACATCGCTCGTTGCACCGTCAACATTGATCTCAACAGCAGCGTAAGCCACTTCAGATACCTTCGATTCCGGACCTGATATAATCACGACATTCTGCGTCGTAACGGCCGATCCGAAGATATATCCCTCACCGGGCTCGTTCTGTACCTTGACATTGATGGGTATCTGCTGCTTGCCGATATTCTCTATGCTTAGCTGAACATACTGCTTATCGGGACGTATGCTCTCGATCCTGTCACTTATCCTTGTGGTGCTCACTTCAATGGGCACCTGATTATTGGAATTGATCTTGCTCACATCCGCTGTTGCAACGATATTCTTCTCTGTAAAGGACGACAGAACTGTTCTGCTTCCTCTGACCGTAACCTTTATGCTGTCTGTATTGTTCATAACCTCCACGTACTTGCCGGAGGATGTGAGATTGGCCAGATTCTGTAATTGTACCGTAACATTATAGCTTTCCTGTGTTACGGGATCATTGATATTGATAGCTATAAGCCACAGGAGCACGGCGAACAAAACCGCAAGTATCTTAAGTCCCAGGTTATCAGTTATTTTTTGCTTCATTCCTGACCCCCTTTCCCTTCCAGATAGCACGCTTCTTCTCATCGGCCTGCTTGTTCTGGATGCTCTCAAGCTTTATCTCCAGTTCATCCGCTCCAAGATTACGATACAGCTCGCCTCTGTAGGCAACGCTTATCGAGCCTGTCTCCTCAGATACTATGACAGTCATCGAATCCGTTACCTCGGAGATGCCCACACCGGCTCTGTGTCTGGTTCCAAGTTCCTTGGATAATCTCATATTGTCCGAAAGAGGCAGATAGCATGTTGCCGATGTGATCCTGTCGCCGTCAATTATGACAGCACCGTCATGCAGCGGTGTATTGTGTTCGAATATATTGATCAAAAGCTGATTGGTAACAATGGCATCAACAGCTATTCCCGTCTGCTCATACTCTACGAGGTTGTCCATCTGCCTTACAACGATCAGAGCGCCCGTTCTTACCTTGCCCATCTCCGTACATGCCTTAGTGATCTCTTTGATAGTGGCATCGGAGAACAGACCCGTCTCTGTCTTGCTGCTGTCGAATATAGATGCGAAGATGTTCTTTCTTCCAAGCTCCTCCAAAGCCTTTCTAAGCTCAGGCTGCAATACTATGATTATGGCGATCACTGCGATGGAAAGGACATTCTTCACGATCCATATGATGGTGTTCATCTCGAAGATCGCAGCCAAAAGGATGAACACAATAATAAGTGCCACTCCCTTAAGGAGTGACCACGCTTTAGTGTTCTTGATCCATAACAATATGTGATACAGAAGAAAAGATATAATAAGGATCTCAACTATATCTGTTATCTGAATTGTCGGGATGTGCAGATTGACAAGATATCTCTCCGCAAAGGTTCTTAATTGTTCCATTTATACGCTTATGTATTACCTCATGGTTCTCGAAGTTCCGTTGGCAGTATGTACCGTCTTCTCATTCCTTGATGACGCCCCGCTGCCCGAATGCGTCGTCTTGCCGGAAGTCTTATGCTGTACCTGTCTTGACGAGCCGGTCTGAACACGTCTGACCTTTTTATCCGGCGCCGACACCGTCACCTTGGGAACAGCTTTAACATAATAATAATATTCATCATCCTCAAACTGGACACTCTCTACTCTCTTATAATCAACGTGGAATGCGAAAAGCTGTAGGACAAGTCCTATAAGAGTAGCCGCTATGCATCCGAATACCATGCCTATTATGGACATATCAAGCCCGACCGTAAGCTCTGCTATGAACAAGAATACTAGCTGGATGATCCCTCCGGCTATCGCAGCTATCGTCCAAGCATAGTCTACGGATCTTCGCCTTATCATATAGACGATTACGATTACTATCGAGAATACGACTATGGTGGCGAACATCGCCTTATTGCCCAACAATCCGTCTACTACAAGCCTTATCCTGCTGATCATATTGGCTGCCTCATATGACGAGAGTGTAGATGCGTTGTTCTGCACATAATCAATGAAAAACGCTATAATGACTCCGAAACCTACCGACACTACGGATACCGGTGTCCCTAACAGTCCCATAGCTATAGGCATCACATACGGGATCTTTAGCATGAAAAAAACAGGTGTCAGCAGAACCACCACAGTCTCCTTCGGCACAAGCCTCACGTACAATAAGAACATCAGCAGGAATATCACACCTACGACAAGCGCACATTCCGGTGACAGCGCATACATATGCAGCAATATGAATAAGCCTGCCATTAACGACATCACCACCATCGGAAGGAAAGAGCAAAGCAGGGCGGCCACCAATACTATGACCGTGCTGTCCAGCCTGTCCATATAACCGATTCGGCTGTTGATCACCGAGAAAACTATCAGTGCCAATATTAACTTCAGGATGGGATTAATGTATGCCTCATACTTGGAATACAGACGTTTAATTAATTCCCTTGTGACTATAAAATTCGACATGATTAATGCTTAATACTTCTCTAGCTTCTTAAGGTTCCCATAGTAGGTCCTTATACTCCCTCTGGCTTTTCCGTATCTGTATAATGCGACCACATACGTGATGAGCAGATATATACCCATGCAGATAAGGTATATATATACCATCCTTTTGCCAAAGGATAAAAGATCTGTATTATATATGTCCTCCATTATTACTTCAAAATTATAAAACAGAAATACCCCTACTATCGCAAGAAAGGACAACGTCCCCGCGATCACCGAACGAAGCATCTGTGAGCTGATATAATCAGCCCTGAAAAAGCCGGCTACAGAGTTATACTTTCTGCCCTCATTCTGCTCGTATGAGGCAAGCTTGGTCATAAGAATGACCTTCTCCTCATTGACCATAGAACTCTCCCTATGAATCCAGGAATCTCATCTTGGGATTCTCTTTAAGATTCTTCTTCATCGGCTCCTGATGTACAGGTGCATTGGACTTAATGGCACTGTTGAAGGTATTCGTCATATCTCTCTTGCAGGCTTCACAGAATCTTCCGGATTTAATGCTTCTTCCGCAACGCTCACAGTTAAGTCCCACTGCCGCATCATCTGCGAACTCAAGTCTCTCTTCACGAACCCACTGCCTTATCTGGTTAGGGTCAACCTCGCATTCCTCCGCAACGGTTCTTATATCAGAATGAGCATGCTCCTGCACATACTTCTTAACCTTCTGGAATTCCTCCTCCATGGCATCTCTGCATGCAGGGCAGATGATAGGTCCTGTAATATAGTTAAAAAGCTTCCTGCACCTTCTGCAATTACGTACATTCATGGTAATCCTACCTCCTTAGTCTATAACCCTGCCCCTATGGCAACCGCGAGAAAGTAAATCTCGCTTACACCGGTGCTTCGTAAAAGCACCGATATGGCATCTATTGTGGAGCCTGTTGTGTAGATGTCATCTACAAGCAGAATTTTCTTTAATTTTACATCATTTGATGCAATTATAAAAGCCTTTTTTAGATTATTCTTTCGCTCATCCTCACTCAGATTCTTAAGCGGCAGAGTGGCCTTGCTTCGTCTGACCAGATCCTCTCGTACCGGAATCCCCGTAAGTCCCGACAATTCATGGGCGATAAGCCCGGCCTGATTGTAGCCCCTTACTAACATTCTCTTCCGGTGTATGGGCACCGGTACTATGGCATCCGGTCCGATCTCTCTTATGGTCTTCCCGTATACCTTATGAGCCGCAAAAGCATAGAATCTTGCGTATTCTGCTCTTCCGGAATACTTGAACCTGTACAGGCCGACCCGTACATCCTCGTACTTAAAAACAGCAAAGCCCCTGTCAAAAAAATGGAGCTTCCTGCTGCAGTCATAGCAACACAGCCTCTCCGTATCACGCAGAGGCTTTCCGCATTTTCTACAGGTATCACCTGCAAAGGGTCTCAGTGTCCTTTCGTGTACAGGGCATAACATCCTGTCATATGCTATCACTTCATCGCATACGGCGCATCTTGCGGGATAAAATGCCCTTATAAGCCTTCGTATCTTCATATACCTCCTTTATACTTCCCTGATACGTAAGGCCAATCCCGTATATCTGTTTCTCTCACTTATATTATGTATCATTGTATTAAGTGTACTACGACTCCCCAGTATAGTTACACATTTTTTAGCTCTTGTCACTCCGGTATAGAGAAGATTCCTGTTAAGCAGCATTCTCGGACCGCCAAGCAGAGGCATGATCACTGCCGGATATTCGCTCCCCTGCGCCTTATGTATGGTAACTGCATAAGCAAGCTCCAGCTCATCCAGACCGGAGAACGGATACTTTACCCTTCTCTTATCATCATATTCAACCGTCAACTGTTGAAGGGATCTGTTAATGTCGATTATGACACCGATGTCACCATTGAATACTCCTGTACCCGAATCCGCAGCTATTCCGTATGCGCTCATTATCTCCCAGCCAAGGTTGTAGTTATTCTTGATCTGCATCACCTTATCGCCGAGTCTGAATACATTCTCTCCATATGTATATTCCGGCTTATCCTCTGCCGGTGGATTGATATATCTCTGCAAAACCTTATTAAGAGCCGGAGCACCCAGCGCCCCGATCCTTGTGGGTGTTAATACCTGTATCTGAATAGGGGTGGCATCCACATATCCGGGAAGCTTCCCCATGATCAACTGGATCATATGCTTATATATGACGTTGACATCACTTCGTTCAAGGAAGAAGAAGTCACTGCTCTTATTATCAAGTGCTATCTCTTCTCCTCTGTTGATCTTGTGGGCATTGACTATGATGTCGCTCTTGGCTGCCTGTCGGAATATCTTCTTAAGCTCTACACATTCGAATCTCCCCGATTCTATCATATCATGAAGAACCTGTCCGGGGCCGACACTTGGAAGCTGATTGTCATCTCCCACAAGGATAAGCTTGGTTCCGGGACTCATGGCCTTAAGCAGAGCATACAAAAGATGTATGTCGACCATGGAAGCCTCATCTATTATGACTGCATCCGTTTCTAACGGGTTATCCTCATTTCTCTCGAAAAAAGCACCTTTCCCCCCGCTTTCCGTAGACGGCCCGGTAAGCTCAAGCAGCCTGTGTATCGTCTTAGCCTCATATCCGGTTGCTTCCGTCATCCTCTTGGCTGCCCTTCCGGTAGGCGCTGCCAGCATAATGCTCATTCCCTCGGATGTAAAAAGTCTGATTATCGCATTAATCGCTGTCGTCTTACCTGTACCCGGTCCTCCCGTAAGTATGAATACGCCGTTAAGCGCTGCCTTGCATACAGCCTCCTTCTGCAATTCATCCAATTCAAGACTCAGATTCGCTTCAATACTCTCTATACGCTGTTCTACCTTATGCTCGTCCGACTTCGGCGTATCGTTAAGCTCATGCAAAAGCCTTGCACACCCCAGCTCCTCATAGTATGTCATGGAGGGATATACCGCCGTCTCTTTACCCTTATCTCCCCTGTCCGCTTCCTTGATAACAATCCTCTTATCTATCATCATATCCGGAAGCAACTCCTCTATGACACTCTGAGGCACGCCCAGAAGCTCATAGGCTTTCTCTAAAAGCTCCTCCCTCGGAAGATATGTGTGTCCGTCCATAGCCGCACTGTTGAGCACATATAAGATACCGCTCTCTATCCTGTATCTTGAGTCAATGGCTATGCCAATCCTTGATGCTATTTCATCCGCTTTCTTGAAGCCGATTCCGTCTATCTCCTCAGCAAGCCTGTACGGATTCTCCTCAAGCACCCTCTCAAGAGATGCTCCGTAGGCTTCGTAGAGCTTCAGCGCCATATTGTTGCTTATTCCATACTTACCAAGCATCATTATGGCATCTCTGAGTCCTCTTCGTTCTGCGACCTGTGTCGCTATATTCTGAGCTATCCTTTCACTGATACCTTTGATCTGTGTAAGTCTCTCAGGCTCCCTGTCGATTATGTCCAGCGCATCCTTACCGAACTTTTTGATTATCCTCTTAGCGATGGTTGGTCCGACTCCCTTGATCGCTCCGGATGCCAGATATCTCTCCACATCCATCAGATCCGATGGCTCCGTCACCTTCCACTGCTTAACCTTAAGCTGCGGGCCATAGGTAGGGTGCTCCGTCCATTCTCCTGTCACCTCGACAGTCTCACCCTGAGTAAGCCCCGGAAAGCTCCCCGTGCAGATCAGGTCATCTTCTTCGGTATCAAGCTCGAATACTCCGTATCCGTTGCTGTCGTTATAGTATAAAAAATGGTCTATGTAGCCTTCAAAAGTCTCCATAGACCTAATTATAACATATATAACCTGTAGTGGTTAAGCTTCTTCTCCCTCGGTTGTCCGGGTGGGAATATCTGTATCTCCGATATTACGCTTCATCTGCTCGTATAACATCTGCGCAAGTCCAAGGCTGTTAGTCTCCGTTGACTGGGAAGCCAGTTCCTGAAGGGTATTATCCTTGAAGAAATCCACAAGGTTAGAGGTAGATCTGTCGCTGCTCTCAGATATATTGACAGTCTTGGCCATCTGCTTGAACACCTGCTCTAAGAAGTATGATTCAAACTGCTTACAGACATCCATAAGCTCATCATCTGTAGCGCCCGAATAATCCGCTGTGGCTGCGCTTTTAAGCTTGGATGCCTGAGATTCTCTGGCGGTCTCTGTGGCATACTGTGAATATATCGACATAATATTGCTTGTGTCTATTGTGCTCATGTTACCTCCTGTCTAATGTCATCCTCGGCCTGCACGCCAGCGTGCAGCCTCGATGCCTCTTTTTTTCCTTTACGCGATAAGCCGCTTCGCGGCCAAGCTTCATTCGCTCCGCCTTCGGCTTCGCTCATGTACCTTGCAGTCTAATGTCATCTTCGGCCTGCACGCCAGCGTGCAGCCTCGATGCCTCTTTTTTTCCTTTACGCGATAAACCGCTTCGCGGTCAAGCTCCATTCGCTCCGCTTTCAGCTTCGCTCATGTACCTTGCAGTCTAATGTCATCCTCGGCCTGCACGCCAGCGTGCAGCCTTGATGACATTATCCTGCTTATCGCTTCAGGTTATTGGCAAGCTCCATCATCTCATCGGATGTGGTAATAGCCTTACTGTTCATCTCGTATGCACGCTGTGCCACGATCATATTGACCATTTCGTCGACCACCTGTACGCCGGAGCCTTCGAGATAGCCCTGACGGATGATACTCTTATCAAGGTTATTATTGGTCGCTTCATTGAGCGCCTGTCCGCTGGCCGCCGTCGGTACATAGAGGGTATCGCTTGTCTTATATAATCCCGAAGGATTGTTGAATTGGAACAATCCTATCCTTATGCCTATGGGCTGAGGGTTATTGGTCGCATCCGGATAGCAGAGATTGCCGTTGGCATCTACCGTTATCTTGTTGGCAACATACTGATTCGTATTGATGCTGATGGGCTGTCCTGTGGTACTGAGCACGGGAAGTCCGCCGGATGTAGAGAGAACAAGAGTATTACCCTGTCCCAAGCTGAACCTTAAGTCACCGTTACGTGTATACTTGGTGGTGCCATCCTCCGCTCTGACCGCGAAGAGTCCCTTACCCTCTATGGCAAAAGCCGTATCTGATTCGGATGCGAGCAGAGAGCCCTGCTTGAATACGGTAGTTATCGACGCATTACGCACACCCAGACCCACCTGTGCACTTATGGGCTTATTGGCGCCATTGGCGGTAGTGGTCTCAGTCTGCATCGTCTGATAGAGAAGTGATTTGAATTCAGCCACTTCCGTCTTGTATCCTGTAGAATTGACGTTAGCCAGATTATTGGCTATCGTATCAAGATTTGTCTGTTGTGCTATCATTCCCGTAGCAGCCGACCAAAGCGATCTTACCATGTTCTACCTCCTATCACACCTTACCAAGCTGATTAGATACAATCTGCAATGTTCCGTCTATGGTTGTTATAAGTCTTTGATTACTCTCATACTGTCTGGATACGGAGATCATCTCGACCATCTCCTGTACCACCTGCACATTGGATGTCTCGATATATCCCTGATTGGTGGTAGCAGTTGCGGCTTTCTCCGTGGCTCCCTCAACAGGTCTGTAATAGTTCTCTCCGAAGTGCTCTATGTAATTATAGTCCTGAAAGTCAGTAAGCTTTATCTGGGCAACCCTTGCTCCGTTCTGCGATATATTGCCCTGAGTATCTATAGCCACATCCTGTGTGGGATCAAGCCTTATCCTTCCATTCTGACCGAGTACATAGTCACCGTCCTTATTGACCAGATACCCCTGTGTATTGATGACAAAGGCTCCATCTCTGGTATACATGGTGCTCGTCTCGCCTGCTTTGTTGGTATATTCGATATTGAAAAAGCCCTCCCCTGACAGCGCAACATCATAAGTCCTGTCAGTCACCTTGAAGGCTCCCTGTGAATAATCGGTGTAATTCTCACCCACTTTGACTCCCAGATTGGCAATGCCGATGGGATGGGCGAGGTTGGGATTCTCTGATCTGTCTTTTATCTTTAACGCAAGAAGAGAGTCGAAGGCCTGACTTGTAGCACCCTCCTTCTTAAAGCCGTTGGTGTCTGAATTGGCCAGATTGTTGGTCAATACATCCATCCTGTTCTGCTCATTGATCATGCCTGTGTAGGCGGTATACAAGCCTTTAACCATTACTCTCTCCTAATTGTCTACTATTCGTCTCTATAGCCTGCCAGGAATTCCACATACTTACCTGTTCCTATAGCCACAACTGTCATGGGCTCCTCTGCCGTCATGGTGGTGATACCTGTCTTAGAGCAGATCAGATCCTCCAATCCGTTAAGGAGGCTTCCGCCTCCGGTAAGTACTATTCCTCTGTCCGCTATATCAGCCGCAAGCTCCGGAGGTGTACGCTCCAATACACTGTGTATCGCATCCACGATCTTGGATGTGGTCTCGCGCAACGCTTCCTCCGTATCCTCTGAAGAGATATTAAGTCTCTTGGGAAGACCTGTTACAAGGTTACGACCCTTAACCTCATAATATACGGTCTCCGCTCTCTTATATGCGGACCCTATATTGATCTTAATATCCTCAGCCATCCTCTCACCTATGAGAAGATTATATTTCTTACGCATATAGCGCACTATCGCTTCATCAAAATCATCTCCGGCCACCTTAACGGATTCGCTCACAACCGAATCACCTAACGAGATGACTGCTATATCGGTGGTTCCGCCACCTATATCCACTATCATATTGCCACAGGGCTTGGATATGTCTATTCCGGCACCGATAGCTGCTGCTATGGGCTCTTCGATTATCTTCACATCCCTTGCGCCTGCCTGATATGTGGCATCCTCAACTGCCTTTTTCTCAACCTCCGTAACTCCGCTGGGAACACAGACGGCAATTCTCGGCTTTCTTAAGCTTCTCTTGCCCACTGCCTTCTGTATGAAGTACTTAAGCATCTTCTCCGTAACGGAATAGTCTGATATAACACCCTCTCTTAAGGGTCTTACGGCTATTATCTTGCCGGGAGTACGACCTATCATCAGTCGTGCCTCTTCACCGATAGCCAGTATCTTATTGGTATCCTGATCGAAGGCAACCACTGAAGGCTCCTTTAATACAACGCCCTTGCCCTTTATATATACCAGAATACTCGCAGTTCCTAAGTCTATTCCTATATCTGTGCCTTGCATGTAACTACCTCTTTCTATAACTTAATGTCTAATACCTTAATCTCATCTTAACTAAGATATTATACAGGAAAATCAACCGATAGAAAAGAGGTTAGCACAAAAATAAGCACGAAAACCTGCCCGGGCTCCTTCCCGGCTTATTACAGCATCCATGCTTACTATGTTTATCGGTCGTTTTTTTCCGATACTTTAGCTTTTTTTCATTTTTTTGAAGATTTTTTTACGGTTCTCTTTATCTCCTTTTTATCGGATGTCCCCTTAAGCATCTTCGCTATATATTGTCCGGTATAGGAAGTCTTTATCTCTGCCACTTCCTCTGGAGTTCCGGTGGCAATTACGGTTCCGCCGCCGTCACCGCCCTCCGGTCCCATATCTATTATATAGTCCGCTGTCTTGATCACATCCAGATTATGCTCTATGACCACCACAGTGTTGCCGCCTTCAACAAGCTTGTGCAGTATCTCTATAAGCTTGGCCACATCCGCAAAATGCAGTCCCGTGGTAGGCTCGTCCAGAATATATATGGTCTTACCCGTTGATTTGCGGCTAAGCTCCGCTGCCAGCTTGATACGCTGGGCTTCACCGCCGGACAGGGTAGTTGATGGTTGTCCCAGCTTCACATATCCAAGGCCTACATCATACAAAGTCTGTACCTTATCCCTTATCCTCGGAACATTCTCGAAGAACTTAAGAGCATCCTCGACGGTCATATCAAGCACATCATATATACTCTTGCCCTTATACTTAACCTCCAGAGTCTCTCTGTTATATCTCTTACCCTTACATACCTCACAGGGCACATATACATCCGACAAAAAATGCATCTCTATCTTGACTATTCCGTCTCCCGAACATGCTTCGCATCTTCCGCCCTTAACGTTAAAGGAGAAACGTCCCTTACTGTATCCTCTTGCCTTGGCATCGGCTGTACCCGCATACAGATCCCTTATCAGGTCGAACATACCCGTATAGGTAGCCGGATTGGATCTCGGAGTACGGCCTATGGGCGACTGGTCTATATTAATAACCTTATCAAGCTTATCTGCTCCCATGATCTTATCATGCTTGCCTGCGATCGTTCTTGCGCGATTAAGCTTCTTAGCCAGACTCTTATAGAGTATTTCATTCACAAGGGAGCTTTTACCCGATCCGGACACTCCCGTCACGCATGTCATTACACCAAGCGGAAATTCTACATCTATGTTCTTAAGATTATTCTCTCTTGCCCCCTTAACAGTCAGCTTGCCTGTAGGCTTACGTCTCAGCTTTGGAACCGGTATGCTGAGCTCTCCGCTCAGATACTTGCCTGTGACAGACTCAGGAACCTTCATTATCTCTTCAGCAGTACCGACCGCAACCACTTCACCGCCGTGACTTCCCGCACCGGGGCCTATATCTACTATACAGTCCGCCGCGCGCATCGTATCCTCATCATGCTCGACCACTATCAGCGTATTGCCCAGATCTCTTAAGGACTTAAGTGTGGCTAAGAGCTTGTCATTGTCTCTCTGATGCAATCCAATACTTGGCTCGTCAAGTATGTAGCACACTCCCACAAGTCCTGAGCCTATCTGTGTGGCAAGCCTTATTCTCTGCGCCTCACCTCCGGAGAGAGTGGAAGCTCCTCTTGCAAGAGTCAGATAGTCAAGTCCCACATTGACTAAGAAGCCTACTCTTGAATTGATCTCCTTAAGTATCTGCTTACCTATTATCTGCTCGTTCTTATTCAGCTTAAGACCTGTCATGAAGCTCTGAAGCTCCCTTATAGACAGAGTCGTGACCTCATATATATTCTTGCCGCCTATTGTCACTGCAAGGGATTCCTTCTTAAGCCTCATGCCGTTACAGGTAGTACATGGAGTTATACTCATGTATTCCTCATATTCCTGCTTCATGGTATCCGAGAATGTCTCTCTGTATCTGCGCATCATGTTGCGGATAAGCCCCTCGAATACTACGGGATAATCCCCGACGCCTCTCTGTCCCTCATAGTGGACAGTCACTTCCTTGACTCCCTTGCCATATATGAGCATATCCTGAACCTTATCCGACAGCTTCTCAAAGGGAGTATCCAGCGAGAACTTATATGCCTTGGACAAAGCCTCAAGTGTTGCGTATGTGAAGCTTCCGGGCTTATTGCTGGACTGCCATCCCATACATGATATGGCTCCCTCATGTATACTTAAGGACCTGTCCGGTATCAACAGCTCCGGATCAAACTCCATCTTATATCCCAGACCCGCACAGTCCGGACATGCACCGAAGGGATTATTGAAGGAGAAGCTTCTGGGCTCTATCTCACTTATGCTTATCCCACAGTCAGGACATGCCAGACTATCGGAAAAGTGCAGTGTCTCTCCGTCTATTATCTCTGCTTCAAGCAGGCCCCCGCTTAAGCCTAAAGCACTCTCAATAGAATCATTAAGTCTGGTAGCTGCGCCTTCCCTTATGACAGCTCTGTCAACTACTATCTCTATCGTATGCTTGATATTCTTATCAAGCTCTATATCCTCCGACAGATCATAGAGGTTGCCATCGACTCTGACCCTTACATATCCACTCCTGCGTGCACTTTCAAGAACCTTCTCATGCCTTCCCTTCTTGCCCCTTACTACCGGTGCCAGAAGCTGGAGCTTGGTTCCCTCAGGCAACTCCATAAGCCTGTCAACCATCTGGTCAACAGTCTGCTTCGATATGGGCTTGCCGCAATTGGGACAATGCGGTATGCCTATTCTGGCATACAACAGTCTCATATGATCGTATATCTCCGTAACCGTTCCCACCGTGGAACGGGGATTGCGGTTGGTGGATTTCTGATCTATGGATATTGCCGGAGACAATCCTTCTATAAGCTCCACATTAGGCTTCTCCATCTGTCCAAGGAATTGTCTGGCATAGCTTGAGATGGACTCCATATACCTTCTCTGTCCTTCGGCATAGATCGTATCAAAGGCGAGTGAGGACTTGCCTGAGCCCGACAGTCCCGTAAATACCACGAACTTATCTCTTGGTATGTCTATGTCTATATGCTTCAGATTATGCTCAGAGGCACCTCTTATCTTGATTACTTCACTCATTCTATGTGATCCTTGCCTTCCTCTTGTTCTGTCCGCTCATATGCTCTCGTAAGTCAATGAGCTTGTCTCTTAATTCCGCTGCAGTCTCAAAGTCGAGCTCTGCCGCAGCCTTACGCATCTGCTTCTCGATCTTCTCGGCAAGTTCTCTTAACTCTCCCTCGGACATGCTCTCAGGATCTTTGACGAATCTCGCCTCTTCCCCTGTTATCTCCTTGGTTATGCTTATAAGCTCCCTGACAGCCTTCTGTATGGTAGTCGGTGTAATACCGTGCTCCTCATTATATTCCTTCTGAATCGCACGCCTTCTCTCAGTCTCGCTTATGGCCTTCCTCATGGAATCTGTCATATTATCGGCATACATTATGACATGTCCGTCACTGTTACGGGCTGCACGTCCGATGGTCTGTATCAGGGAGGTCTCTGACCTTAAGAAGCCCTCCTTATCAGCATCAAGGATGGCTACCAGAGTTATCTCCGGTATATCCAGTCCCTCTCTTAAGAGATTGATCCCGACCAGCACATCGAATACATCCAGTCTGAGATCTCTGATAATCTCCGCTCTTTCTAACGTATCTATATCCGAATGCAGATATTTGACCCTTATGCCCACTTCCTTCAGATAGTCCGTCAGGTCCTCTGCCATATGCTTGGTCAGGGTTGTGATCATGATCTTGCCCTTTTTCGCAGTCTCCTTCCTTATCTCGGATATCAGGTCATCTATCTGGCCTTCAATGGGTCTGACTGATATCTCAGGGTCTAAAAGTCCCGTAGGACGTATCACCTGCTCGGCTCTAAGGAGCTCATGCTCTGCCTCGTATTCTCCGGGAGTTGCCGATACGAAGAGCACCTGATCCAGTTGATCCTCGAATTCACTAAAGTTAAGCGGTCTGTTGTCCAGCGCGGAGGGAAGCCTGAATCCGTAATCCACCAGTGTAGTCTTACGTGATCTGTCTCCGGCATACATACCTCCCACCTGAGGAACCGTAATATGGCTCTCATCTATGATAAGAAGGTAATCATCAAAGTAATCCATCAGGCACATTGGCCTGCTTCCGGGACTCCTTCCGCTCATCGGAGCCGAGTAATTCTCTATGCCCGAACAGAATCCCGTCTCTCTTAACATCTCAAGATCAAAGTTAGTCCTCTCCGCGATCCTCTGAGCTTCTATCAGCTTATCCGAATGCTTGAAAAAGGCAACTCTCTCCTTAAGCTCCTCCTCTATCCTGTCACACGCCACGGCGATCTTGTCGGGTGCGATGACATAATGGGAGGCCGGGAAGATCGCTGCATGCTCCAATGTGTTCTTCATGCGGCCAGTAATGGGATCTACCTCTGATATACGATCTATCTCATCTCCGAAGAATTCCACACGTATAAGGCTGTCACCACCCTGTGCCGGATATATCTCTATGGTATCGCCGCGTACCCTGAAGGTTGCTCTCTCAATATCATTATCATTCCTGTCATATCTTATATCTATAAGCTCTCTTATGACAGCATCCCTGTCCTTCATCTGTCCGGGTCTTAAGGATACGATAAGCTCTTTATAATCATCCGGACTGCCCAGACCATATATACAGCTGACACTCGATACCACTATCACATCCCTTCTCTCTGTAAGGGATGCTGTGGCAGACAGTCTGAGCTTATCTATCTCATCATTGATCGAAGAATCCTTGGCAATGTATGTATCCGAAGACGGCACATACGCCTCCGGCTGGTAATAATCATAATAAGACACGAAGTATTCCACAGCATTCTCCGGGAAGAACTCCTTCATCTCCGAATACAACTGTCCCGCAAGAGTTTTATTGTGAGATATGATAAGCGTGGGCTTATTAAGTGCCGCTATGACATTGGCCATGGTAAAGGTCTTGCCGGAGCCTGTAACGCCAAGAAGGGTTTCAAATTGGTTGCCCTCTTTGAAGCCCTCAACAAGTTCTTTTATCGCCTGCGGCTGGTCGCCTGTAGGCTTGTAATCAGAATGCAGTTTAAATTCCATCAGTAGCTTTCTTCCCAGATCTTATGTATCTCTGCCTTGGCAGCGTCAAGCTGATTGTCGGTATTATCGTTATAATAAGCCTCCGAGTCAAATTGAACCTCCACATCAGGCTCGATACCCGTACCGTGTATACAGATACCGTTAGGCGTATAGTATGAGCTTGTCGTAAGCTTGACAGCGGAGCCGTCCGATAACGGTATGACTGTCTGGACTATGCCCTTGCCGTAGGTGGTGGTTCCCACTACTCTGCCCTTGCCATAGTCCTTGACTGCTCCGGTGAGTACCTCTGAAGCACTTGCGGAATACTTATTCACAAGCATCACAAGAGGCAGTTCCAGTTCATGTTCACCGTCGCATGTATACTCCTTCTTATTACCGTACTTATCTATAGTATATACTATCACGCCCTTAGGCAGTATATTCCTCGCTATATCACAGGCTGTATCCAGATTACCTCCGAGATTGCCCCGAAGGTCGATTATTATGCCACGCGCTCCCTGACCCTTCAGTACAGCCAGCGCTTCCACGAATTGATCCGATGTGACCGTATCGAATTCCGTGATGCCTATATAACCGATATTATCCTCCATCAACTCGGAATACACGGTGTTGGAATCAATGTATTCCCTTGTTATGTCAACCTCTATCGTTTCCTGCTTACCTTCCCGTATCAGAGTGAGATGTACAACCGTACCCACTTCTCCTCTGACAAGGGATACGACTTCGCTGCTATCCATCCCCTGAACATCCGTATCATCTACCTTATATATGATGTCTCCGTCACGAAGTCCCGCACTTTCTGCCGGTCCTCCCTCCATAGTACCTGCGATGATACAGCATTTCAGATCTTCATCATAGCTTATGTAGGCACCTATTCCTCCGAAGACTCCGTCGCTTTCCTCTCTTGCCTTCTTGATCTCCTCTACTGTATAGTACTCTCCGTACTTGTCTCCGAGAGCATCTATCATGCCTCGGTATATTCCGGTCTCAAGATCCTCTGTGGTATATTCGTTCAGATAATATTTATCTATGACCGATTCCAGCGTAACTATCTTGCTCGCAAGCCTCTCATCCACTAGCTTGCTTTCATAGTTCTCACCTGATTCATTGTAGGTTCCGGCTTTCACGGCTTTATCTATCCTGTAATCGCGGTATAGCTGCCTGCCTATAAGGGCAATGCCGAATATGCACATGGCTATGAGCATTCCGCAGATGATCCCTATGAGGAACCTTTTGTCTGACTCATCTTTCCTTACACTTGATGATATTTCATCCTCTGAATTATTATCCTGCATAATTCCTTCCAATTGTGATCCGACGTTGTGGGCGCTCAGGACCCGGCAACGATCGTTATGTGAATAAATGTATTGTTACTATCTCGACAGATAATTCCATGGACTTACATACGCTCCGTCCTTACGCACGCTGAAGTGCAGATGGTTACCCGTAGATCGTCCGGTCGTACCGACTGCCGCTATCTTCTGTCCTTTGGACACATAGTCTCCCTTAGATACATATAGTGCCGAGGCATGCATGTATATGGTATAGAGACTGTCACCATGGTCGATCATTATATAATTGCCCATCGAGGCATTATATGTCGCACCCACAACCTCACCGTCATATGCCGCCAGTATGGGTGATCCACCCGGTGCCGCCATATCCACACCGTTATGGAATTGATTGGTGCCCGTAATAGGGTGGATACGATTGCCGTAATCATCGGAGATTCTGGTATATGATGGTGCCGGCCACTTGAACATACCGCCGTCATATGTAAGGACAGTGCCGTTCTCTTCGGCTAACTTACGCCTCTCCTCAGCAACTATCTGTTCCAGCTCCTTGATGGCTGCTTCTCTGGCCGCCATATCGGCTTCCAGCTCTTTGATAGCCGCTTCCTTATTATTGATATCCGCAGATGTGGCGTTTATCTCATTATTCTTGGCTTCTATCAGTGCATTGAGGTTCTCCTGCTCCTCATCCTGCTTGGCTTTGGCCTCATCAAGCACTTCCTTGTCAGCCTCAAGATCGGCTTTGCACGCAGCGACATATTCACAGGTCTGCTTATACTCTTCCAGCTTTCTGGCATCATATTCCGACAACTGCTCGGCATAGTCGGCTTTATTGAGCATATCCGCATAAGAATCCGCGGAAAAGATAAGATCCAGATAGAACGAATCACCCTTCTCGTACATGAATTTGATACGCTTCTTCATGTTCTCATACTGGGTCCTCTGAATCTCTTCCGCTTCCTCAAGATCCGCTGTCGCCTCAGCAATCTCGGCCTCTTTATCCGATATCAGTTGCTTAAGCTCCTCTATCTTTTCCTCAACATCTGTCAGATTGGCATCAAGCTCGGTTACGTATGCCTCCAGATCCTTTTTCATGGATTCAAGCCCCGTTACGATCTTCTTGGCATCCGTTATACTGCTCTTTATCTGCTGCTTTTCTTTCTCTGCTTCCTGTATCTCTGCCTGCTTGGCCTTGATACTTGCCTCAAGCTCAGCCGTGTCGGCAGATGCTTTGATCGAACAGTTCGCCGCATACGTGAGGAATACTATGAGCAACGATATACTTAATAGTCCTCGTTTTTTAATATGCATACAGTATCATACCCTCAGGTGCTTCCTGACTGTTACAAAGCTTCCCAGAAAACCGATTCCCGCTCCTATTCCAAGTGATACCGGGATCAATGTTGCGAATATGGTCTCAACCGGCAGGAATTGTAAGATCGAACCGATCTCCGTAAATCTCTCCATGATTATATCCATGGCATTGATATATATGAAATATATGATACCCAATGGTATTGCCGCACCGATCACTCCGATGATCAGACCCTCCACGACGAAGGGTGCTCTGACGAAGAAATCCGTTGCGCCTATGTACTTCATTATGCCTATCTCTTCCTTACGTACAGATATACCGATGGTGACGGTATTGCTTATAAGGAAGATGGATACCGCAAGCAGTATTCCGATGATTCCAAGCGATATATAGCTTATCAGCCTGTTGGCGCCGGTCAATGCTTCGGCAGTCTGCTGCGAGCTGTTGACCTGTCTCACTCCCGGGATCGTATTAAGATAGGTTACAAGGGATGACTGCAACGAGATATCTTTCATATATACCTCATAGTTCTCGCTGTCCTCTAACGGATTCTCGGTGAATCCGTCTGCGTACTCGCCCAGATACTCATCCCTGAAGCTCTCCCAAGCCTCATCCGCTGAGACAAAATTGATCTTCTCCACTTCCTTGCGTTCAAGTATGCTCTCGCCTATATGCTGCTTCTCTTCGTCACTTAAGCCTTCATCAAAGAACACGGTGACGGCAACTCCCGCTTCGGCACGCTTGACCATATTCTGGAAATTGGCGACTACCGAATAGAATATGCCAAAAAGCAACAGACATGATGCAATTGTCGCAACGGATGCAAGGGAGAACCATGCATTCCTGAATATATTACGTACACCCTGTCTGAGTGTATAGAAGAAGGTACTAATTCTCATCGATATATCCTCCTTCCTCTTCATCGCTTACTATGACACCCTTCTTCATAGTTACGACTCTCTTCTGCATCTCATTGACTATCTCTCTGTTATGTGTCACCACCAGAATAGTTGTACCCCGCTTGTTGATCTGTTCCAGAAGCTTCATGATCTCCCATGAATTCTTGGGATCGAGATTACCCGTAGGCTCGTCGCACAGAAGTATCGGCGGTTTATTGATAAGCGCCCTTGCCAGAGCCACTCTCTGCTGCTCACCGCCGGACAATTCCTTGGGCTTAGCCTTATACTTGCCTGCCAATCCCACTATAGACAGTATAGCCGGAACATTGCGCTTGATAAGCCTGTTAGGTGTCTGAACGATCCTCTGCGCAAAAGCCACGTTCTCATATACATTACGATCCTTAAGGAGACGGAAGTCCTGAAAGACCACTCCCAGATTCCTTCGATACTTCGGAACCTGTCTGTGTCTGAGTCTGCCAAGGCTGATATTATTGACATATATATCACCTGACGTTGGTGTCAGCTCTCTAAGCAAAAGCTTAATGAGCGTTGATTTGCCGGAGCCGCTGTCTCCCACTATGAAGACGAATTCTCCTTTTTTGACAGTCAGACTCACTCCGTTAAGCGCGGGCGAACCGGTAGCGTAAGTTTTGGTGACGTTGTCAAGCACAATGAGCTCGTCTTCAGCCATCTGTCTTTTAACTTTTCTCTTACCTAAAGCCAATTTTACTCTCCTTTATAATGCATTTCCTTCTATATACTAGTATTCCAGTGTCTCCATATAATTCATGTACTTGACTACCATAAGAGCTATCTTGAAGGTAATCGCATCCTCGAATCCCCTGAGGTCTAACCCTGTGGTCTTCTGTATCTTATCAAGCCTGTATACCAGAGTGTTCCTGTGTATGAATAGCTGTCTTGAGGTCTCCGATACGTTAAGGCTGTTCTCGAAGAACTTATTGATGGTCATAAGCGTCTCTTCATCGAAATCATCCGGACTGTGTCCGTCGAATATCTCTTTGATAAAAAGCTTGCATAACGGAATGGGCAACTGGTATATCAGTCTTCCTATTCCCAGCTCGCTATAGGCTATGATCAATCTGTCGTCGAAGAAAATCTTGCCTACATCCAGTGCCATCTTAGCTTCCTTGTATGAATGGCTGACCTCCTTGATCTCACCTACTATGGTACCGTATGATATTCTCACATCCTCGATACCTTCTCTTTCGAGATACTTCATGTATGTATCACAATAGCGCTGGATATCTGTCTCATTCTCTCCGGAGGACAGCTCCTTAACGACTATCACATCCCTCTCATCCACTGCTGTGATGAAATCCTTATTATTGCTTCCGTAACCGGTACGCATAAGCTCAAGCACTCTTCCGCTCTCATCACCGCCGTTCTCTATAGTGATAACTACCCTTCTTATCTCAGGCTGTATATGCAGCTTCTTGGCTCTGCTGAATATATCCACCAGAAGCAGGTTATCAAGCAGAAGGTTCTTGATAAAGTTATCTCTGTCAAACCTTTCCTTATATGCAACCAGCAATCCCTGTATCTGGAATGCCGTCATTTTGCCAAGTGTATACAGATCCTCACCCTGACCGGATACTATGAGCACGAACTCCGGCTGTCCTTCATCCATTATCTTGAAGAACTGGCATCCGCTGAGTTCCTGACTGTCAGCGGGAGACGACGAGAATTCAGCAGCCTGCGCACTGTAATCCTCTAAGGACGTATCGGTTGTCGCTACCGTCTTACCGTCGGAATCCACAACGCAGATCTCAATCCTTGCAATATTCTTCAACCCCTCAATTGTACTTTGCAATACCTGATTAGAAATCATATGTTCCTCTCTTGTCTCTTGTTATTTTGCACAATTACCACACGGCATCCGAAGTGATAATTCTCTCTGAAAACACACATCCCTTATATTTTAATAGAATATGCCAAAATAATCCATAGTTTTTATGTATATTTTTTGTGCAATTTTATCTATAAAGTCCGTTTTTTCTTTTCGGCGTTTTTACCAAAAGCATATTCCCGAACCATGCAACGCAAATCCCGTATGTTACAACTAATTCCTGCCCTGTTCAATATATACTTGATAATAGGTATACACAAATGTTAATCAAGCATATCGTATACGGAGGAATAGTGTGAAAAGATGGCAGGCATCATATTTTCACACAGCGATTTGTGCCGAGCCCAAATCGCTTCAGGGCATCGCCGAATCCGGTATCCGGCCCGCCGCCTCACACAAAGTGCTCGGCATGGAGGATCATCATGAATAAGTCAGTCAGCAATCCGGGCGAAACCGTTGCATACAATATCGCCTACTTTCGCAAAAGACAAAATCTCACTCAGGCCGAACTCGGAGAGATGTGTTACCTGTCCAAATCCGAGATATCAAGATACGAAACATCAGCCGTTATTCCGGATGCCGTTCAGGTCAAGTTGATTGCTGATGCACTGGATATCAATATCTCTATGCTATATAGCGAAGATATATCTGCCCTAGCCGGAGCATCCGATCCGGAGTATGCTGTCATTCAAAGATCAGTATCGGAAAAGGTGGATTTTATAGCCAACAGGATAATACATCTCGAGTCTGACTATGCAAGATTGGATGAAATGATATGCCAGTCCTTCGAAAGACTCATGGAATACTTTAAAAGCAACAATTCATAGGTCGGTCAGTTTCGAACACGTAATGTCTCTTACGCATATCTGTTCGGGATTTTGGGGTAGGTATTTTTCTTAGGGGAAAAGGGAGTTATCTTAAAATTCTATCTTATGAGGCGGCCATCTAATAAAGAAGCTGTGCACAGGCACAGCTTCTTATCTTATGTCACCATATGTTATTAAAGAACCTATAAAAAGGGAGGATGCCAAGCACATCAGTGCTTGGCATTTATTATGAAAAAGTTTTATCTTGTTACTAGCTTTATCTTATGCTCTTAGTATATACATCAAAAGTGTCTAAAATTCACAAACTATTTAAAAAATATGAAAACTAATTATGAACAAATTATTAACAAGTACCTTTTTCCCATTTTTATATATATAACAACAAAAAACAGGCCGATCCTTACGAATCGACCTGTAATAATCTCCGGAATAATCTCATCAAGCCTTGCCGTCTGAACCAAGAACATTGACGATCTTATGAGCAACCATATCCTTAACTGCCTGTCTTGCGGGCTTAAGGTACTGACGGGGATCAAAATGATCAGGATGCTCTGCGAAGTACTTACGGATGTTACCTGTCATTGCAAGACGGATATCCGAATCAATGTTGATCTTACATACAGCAAGCTTAGCTGCCTGACGTAACTGCTCCTCAGGGATACCTACAGCATCGGGCATGTTACCGCCGTACTGGTTCACCATCTTAACGAACTCCTGAGGTACTGAAGAAGAACCATGGAGAACTATAGGGAATCCGGGAAGTCTCTTGATGCACTCTTCAAGGACATCGAATCTCAGCGGAGGCGGAACAAGGATTCCGTCTGCATTTCTTGTACACTGAGCAGCAGTGAACTTATATGCACCGTGTGATGTACCTATAGCAATGGCAAGAGAGTCACAGCCTGTTCTGTCTACGAACTCCTCTACCTCCTCAGGACGTGTATAAGCCTCATGGCCTGACTCAACGACTACTTCGTCCTCGATACCTGCAAGTGTACCAAGCTCAGCCTCTACAACCACGCCGTTGGCATGAGCGTACTCAACTACCTGCTTGGTGAGCTCTATATTCTCTTCGAATGGCTTAGATGATGCATCGATCATAACTGATGTAAAGCCACCATCGATACAGCTTTTACATAACTCGAATGTATCACCGTGATCAAGATGTAAAGCTATGGGAATCTGAGGGTTCAACTCCACTGCTGCCTCCACTAACTTAACAAGATATGTGTGGTTAGCGTATGCGCGTGCACCCTTAGATACCTGAAGAATAACAGGGCTGTTCAGCTCGCCGGCTGCCTCTGTGATACCCTGTACAATCTCCATGTTGTTGACATTGAAAGCACCTACTGCATAGCCGCCGTCATATGCCTTTTTAAACATTTCGGTTGTTGTAACTAATGACATATTTATACCTCCGTTGATTTTTGCTGATGACAGAGCGCTGACCCTACGGAACGATTCCCCGGTTAGCCCTGTCGAACGACTACATTATATAACAAACCGCCTCAAAAGAAAACACTATTTTTCAAGTATTTACACTGCCTCTCTGCAACACCTGTTATGGGACGAGTATGGAAAGCGCCTGCTTATCCACAAGTATATCGATCCGGTTATGCTCCCCTCCGTATTCACCGTCTAAAGTCCAAGCAACAGGCTCATCCGTTGTAAAGCTTATCCTTCTTGCCTTAAAGGATATTATCAGGCTGGTATCAATCTCCTTTTTCGATATGGCATCCGACAGGAGCATATATTCTATCGGTCCCAAAGGCTTCTTTACAAGCGTCACCTCGAAGATCCCATCATCCAGGAGTATCTTCTTGCCGGTTATATTCTTGAATCCGCCCACGGATCTTGAATTGGTCACCATTCCAAGCAGATAGTCATCCTCCAGCTGATGCGGTATACCCTCTTCATCCTCGTATTCAATATCGTAGTGATATGACTTGACCGAGGGAAGTCTTCTGGCTCCTTCTATGATATACGCCATATGACCCAGCATATTCTTCATATGCTGATCCGTATCATAGGAAACATCAGTGAACATCCCGAAAGCCGCTACATATACGAATACATCGTCATTAAACCTTCCTATGTCACACGGGAAAGCGTTGCCGCTTACAGCCGTATACGCCGCCTTGGTCATAGACTTGGGTATTCCGAGGCTTGATGCAAAATCATTGGTACTGCCTGCCGGAATATAGCCGATTGGTATCCTGTCACGGCACTCCATCATGCCTGTCACCACCTCGTCAAGTGTTCCGTCACCCCCACAACACACAATCAAAGAAAAGCCGTCATCTCTCCGGATCACGGCTCTTTTGGCATCTCCACTGCATTGCGTCGGATAGACCTCAACACGGTAACCCGACTTAACGAATATATCTATCAGATCAATCAGACTGCTCTTTATCCTTCCTCTTCCCGAAGTCGGATTATAGATAAAAAGCATTCTTTTTTCTTCAGATGTACCTTTCATATTCTCTTTCTTATTTACCGCTTAAGAATTTCTCAATTCCTTCTACTGCTGCCTCTTCATCACTTCCGTCAACAACAGCCACTATCTTCTCTCCCGTATCAAGTCCCAAGCTCATCATACCCATAATACTCTTGGCATTGACCTTCTTCCCCTCTGTCTCCAGATAGATGCTGGAATCGTACTGACTTGCTACCTGCACAAGCATTGCCACCGGTCTTGCTTCCAGACCATTCTCCAGTCTGATCGTGATCTCCTTTTTAATCATAATTCTCCTCATTGGGTCCGACGGCAACTATCCCGTGCGGACTACTCCTTTCTCATTACCCCCACATTATAAAGGAAGATACTCTTTCTTTCAAGCCGAAAAAACAACCATATTTCAGCTTTCTTCCGTTATATATTGTTGCACATTGTCATATGTGATGATGCTGTAGGGCGTAAAAACATACTTGTCAAATATCACTTCTATGGTGTCCGGGAAGTCTTTCCCTGTCCCAAGATCATATGCCATCTCCATGATGGTCTCACCCTGCCCCTTAGCATCATTGTACACGCTCCCGTCAAGCTTCATCGTCCTTATAGCCTCAAGGGCATCCTCCGTTCCATTGATTCCTACCACGAATGGATCAAGCGGATAATCCTGCTCCTGCAGTACATCCAGCGCACCTAAAGCCATATCATCATTATTGGCGATGACCATCTCTATCTGGAAGGGATAGCGGTCAATAAGCTCTATCATCTTGGCTCTTGCCTGATCCCTGTCCCAGTTGGCGTATTCATCGCCGAGCTTTTCAAGAGAGAAGCCCGCATCTACTAGGGCAGCCGTGCATACATTGGTACGGACTAAAGAATCCTGATGACCGGCTTCGCCTTCAAGCATAACATACTGGATCGTACCGTTGTTGTTGACATCTATCTCAGCGAATCTTTCCGGATCAGAGAGTGCATCCGTTATTATCTTGGCCTGAAGTTCTCCGGACTGGCGTGCTATGGCACCCACATAGTATAACTTATCCCACCTTGACAGATCCTCTTCTACCGGCTCTCTGTTAAAAAAAATGACCGGAACATCATTGGCGATCGCCTTGTCTATAATACCGGATGCATCTGTCCTGTCCACCAGATTGACACATAGTACATCATAATTCTCTGCTATGAACTTCCTTGCCTGATCGTTCTGTGTAAGCTGGCTCTTCTTAGCTCCGACTATATCTATCGTTATCCTGATGTCCTCTTCCTTCTCCTTCTGCCTGCACCACTTGGTCATATGCTTTGTCATGGCATTGATAAAGGTATCGTATTCATCATATGTAAGGACACCAATCTTGACCTCCTCTACCGGATCATTAGTCCTGCTTTCGCATCCCGTAAGTGTCATTCCAAGTAACATAAGGATTATAAGGACTGCCGTCAGCTTAATCAACGAAGGGGAACAATAATGTCTGATTCTCTTCATCATACATATTCTCCTTTCTGACTGTTCTGTATTCTATCTCCTTATTCGAATATCTGATAATGGCATGCGCTCTGTCCAAAGCGTTCATTGCCGCAAGATAGCCCATACTGAATTCGTCCGAATACTCTAAGACCTTGATCTTCTTATTATACAGATTGTACACCGACTTATTGGAGGTCGATACGGAATAGACCTTGCTTGTCATATTGAGATTGTCAAGAGCATCCAGGAGCGTATCCGTGGTTGAATTATCAAAGGTAACTATAACATCCGTCGCTTCCGATACTATCGCCCGCTGTATGAAAACTCTCGTATTGGTATTGGCCTTATACTCATCCTTTGACCAATTGAGCACCTTACCGACTCTTCCTTCTATCGCATCCCTTAATCCCTTTTCTCTTAAGCGGACACTGTCTCTTTCGGTATTCCCGGATATTATGGCCACGGTCACTATATCACTTTCATTGTCTGTGATCTCTTTGCCAAGCGCATATCCCATCTTATAATCATCCACGGCTATATCGATATCTCCTATGAATCTGTCCTCCATTGTCTCGATATATACGACAGGGATCCTTATTTTTCTTGAATCGATGTATTCCCTTATCTCCCTGCTGTTGCAGGGGGCTATGATGAGGGCATCCGCGCCGTTTTTTAACTCTCTGTCTATGATCTCCTTCTGCTCATCGGCATCATTTTCGGACAGCATGGTCAGAAGTATGAGGTCGGCATTTTTCTCCTCACATACAAGGTAAGCACCCTCCCGCATATTCTCCCAGCGTTCGGCATCGTCCCCGTATACTATCATAGAGACATGCTTCGGAGGTTTTTTACCTGTAGTGCCCGAACTGAACTGATATATTCCGATCAGGAGAAGGATGATAAGCAGTATGACTACGATCACAAGACTTTTTCTGTTATATGATCTCTTCATTTATCCTCCTCTCTCCTGAATTCTTCTATAGGTATCCTCGGAAGATGTATGGTCACGGTAGTCCCCTCATCAAGCTCACTGTCTATCACAAGACCGTAATTGCCCTTGAAGTATATCTGTATCCTCTGATTGACATTCCACAGACCGATCCCCGAGCCCTTGCCGCGGCTTCTTGCCTTATCCGTAAGAAGAGTGGCAAGTGTATCCTTAGGAATGCCCATACCGTTATCGGAGACGGATATGTATATATCTCCGTCCTTCTCATAGCCACGCACCTTTATCTCACCATCTCCGTCCATATGCTCTACACCGTAGTATATGGCATTCTCCAGAAGAGGCTGTACTATCAGCTTGATAGTGGCACAGTTCTCTATGGCAGGATCTATGTCGATGCTCGTAGTGAATCTGTTCTTATATCTGACCATCTGAATGCTTAAGTAATTCCTTGCATGGGTTATCTCATCATGAATGGTTATTATATTGTTCCCTTTGCTTAGGGATATCCTGAAGAGCTTGGCAAGTGCCGTTACCATGGAGATAGCGTCATTATAGCGTTCTCCTTCGATCATCCATACGACCGAATCCAGCGTATTATACAGGAAATGCGGATTGATCTGACTCTGAAGCGCATCCAGCTCACTCTTACGCTTAGCCTTCTGTTCCTTAACCATATCATCCGTAAGCTTCTTCATCTGACGTATCATCGACTTGATGGTCCGGCCCAGATGCTGTATCTCCTGAGAGCCGCCGATGTAGATCTGATCTTCATTCATAGTATCCTCGCCCATCGCCCCTTCCTCAAGATAGGCTAAGGATTCCTCCAGCTTCCTTATGGGATCGGTGACAACATACGAGATTATATAGTTGCCAAGGATTATGAGAATGAGCATGATTATCGCCACCATGAACAGGTAGTTGCGCATCTTACCCATATCAAGCGCAAGCTCGCTTACAGGAGTGACGCTTACAATCTTCCACCCTGTGTAGCCGACCGTCTTAATGACCACATCTCTCTCCTGTCCCTCAACCACTTCGGAGAAGGCTCCGTCGCCGTACTTTGCGTGCAAGAGGTTGTTCTCCTTGATCAGGCCGGCATAGATAGCCTTCTGCATGGGATGATAGATGATCTTACCCTCCGAGTCGCAGAGATACACATATCCGATGTCTCCGTCATTGACCTTGTCAAACATCTGCTCGATACCTCTGTAGTTCATGTCCACAAGCAGCACGCCATTACGCACATTGCCGAAATATGTCAGCTCCACGCTCCTTGACAGGGATACGACCCAGAAGTATCTGTAATTACTGTTATCGAAGATATTCTGTACATGAGGTGTGGAGAAGTGGATATTCTCTATCTCATCCGATGCCTTCTTAAACCACTCCTGCTTCTTAAGATCCACTCCGGGCTTTCTGGTGGATACAGGAGATGCCGCAACTATGGCTCCGTCCTCAGTGGCACAGACAATGCTTATGAGATTGTCCTTATTGGCCTCATACAGGAGATTCATCTCCTTATTGATACCCTCATCCGTCAGATTCCTGTTCTTAATGACACTGTAATACATGGAATCCGATATGCCCATCATATTCCTTATATAGGAATTAAGGTTCCAACTCACCTGGTCCACGATCTGCTCATTCTCATTCATAGTGTTCTTCCTTATGGTATTGATGGAATGAGAATAGAAAGCGATCGCCATTGATACAATGCTGACGATGGAGATCGCAGTATAAGACAGGGAAATGGTCCACTGGAGACTTCTCTTTTTAATTCTGTCTGTATTTTGATGGTGATGTTCCAAAATGTTTCTTAAATACATAACTGAAATAGTTCGGTTCCTCGTACCCCACAAGCCCGGCGATTATATAGCTTTTCTCGCTTGTCGTGTCCAAAAGCCTCTGAGCTTCATTCATACGGACATTCGTAAGATAAGTGACAAAGCTCATCCCGGTTTCTTTCTTAAAAACAGATGAAAAATAAGATGTACCTACCCCTAGATGTGCACAGATATCGTCAACCGACAGACTGCTCTCATTATAGTGATCCTGAATATACTGCTTGGCATTCTCGGCAAGCTTTTTAGTGGTATCGAGCCTTCCGCTGCTTATCCTCTCTCTGATATCCTCTGCCAGATCAATAAGCTTATCGGCGAATTCATCCATCGAAGCGAAGCTGTCCATCTCCACATCCGTCTTGACGATCCCAAGCGCCGTATCCGAGACGTTGATGTTGTGTCCTCGCATGAGCCGAAGCAGCTCAACAATGAATTCCGCATAGAATATCTGCAACTGGTTGAGTCCGAAGTCTGTCCTCTTGATCTTATCTATGAAGTCCCGTATCTCCTTTTCAAGACTTTCCCTTGTTCCGATCTTAACCTGTCTTAAGATATGGCGTATCTGCTTCTCACTTATATAATCCTCAAAGTGAGAGGTCGGATCCACATCACTTATACATATGGCCTGGTTCTCCCCTACGAATATCCTGTGATGAAAAGCATCCTTGGCCTCCAAAAAGGAAGTATGTATACTCTCTGCATTGCCGTATACTCTTCCTATGCCGGCAGATACATTGGCTCCTAGTGCCCTATGGGCTATCCTGCATATACGATCCATCTCTTCCACGAACCTGCCATAGCTTTCCGTACTCTTAAGTCTGGCAAGCACACTCACGGTATCCAGATATACAAAAGCTTCAACATCAAGTATATCCTTAAATCTCTCCGTGACCATCTGCTTAAGCGATACCGCCATGAGATTCTTGTCAAGCTTCTCCTTATCATTCTGAATGGGAGTGATCCTGAATGCACCCGCACAGTAGAAGGCGGATTCTATCTGAATATCAAAATCCTTCTGATATCTCTCCAGATCAAACTGCAGCTCTCTGCCTTCAAGAAGTCCTATGATCAACTGCTCCTTCATCATAGGCCTGCTGTCCTCATAGTACTTGGAGAGCTGCTCCACATTGCGCCTTAGCTCAAGCTGTTCATCCAGCCTGTCCTTGATCCGTAAGAAGATATTACGAAGCTCCTGTGCATCAACAGGCTTTAATATATATTCCTCTGCCTCAAGCTTTATAGCCTCTTTGGCATATTCAAAATCATCGTATCCCGAGAAGATGACACTCCTGATATCCGGCAATCTCTCCTTAAGTTTCTTAAGCAGAGTAAGCCCGTCCATAAAGGGCATCTGAATATCAGTCATCACCACATCGGGCTCACAGTTCTCCGCAAGTTCCAATGCTTCTTCCCCGTTCTCGGCGGTTCCCACCACGGTGAAGCCTATCTCCTCCCAATCGATCCTGCGTCTTATGGCTTCTCTTACTTCTTCTTCGTCATCGACAAGGATCACCTTATACAGATCCATGTAATACTCCCTGCTTGTTACCACTGCACCTACACAATGATTCTATCATCACAATAACAAATAAACAACAGGGTTGCGGAGTAAGCCGCAACCCTGTAAGCAACATACGGTTATTGACCGTACCTTAATTCTTCTTTCTCTTGGAAAGAACATCAAAGGTTACCGCTCCTAAAAGTACCGCACCTTTAACGATCTTCTGTATATCCGTTGACCATCCGAAAAGTGACATACCGTTATTAAGTATACCCATGATGAATGCTCCGACAACCGCTCCGACGATCGTTCCTGCACCACCAGCAACCGCTGCACCACCTATGTAACAAGATGCGATTGCATCCATCTCGAAGCCGTCACCGGCCTTGGGTGTTGCGGATCCGTTTCTGGCTGCCAGGACTATTCCTGCAACAGATGACAGGAAGCCCATATTGACATATACCCAGAAGAAAACCTTATTGGTATCGATACCCGAAAGGTTGGCTGCCTTTCTGTTACCGCCAAGCGCATATATCTGACGGCCTGCAACTGTCTTGCTCGTTATGAATCCGTATACCACTATCAGAACTACCATTATAAGCAATACGAAGGGAAGACCCTTGTATCTTGAAAGCTTATAGAAGAAGAACCATATGATGAACAGCATGACGGCAAGCTTAAGAACCGTCTGCCATAAAGGATTGACCGCAAAGTTGTATTTCTTCTTGGTGGCGTTGCTCTTAAACTCCGAGAATACCAGGATAACAGAAGCAACGATCGCAACTATGATGCTGACCACATCAAGAGTTCCGTCTCCAAAGGGAATCTTAAATGAGGGAAGGAAGCCTGCTCCGATAAAGTTATATGAATCCGTGAAGGGTCCCTTAGTCTGAGCCTGCAGGAGAGTATATGTAAGTCCTCTTCCCATAAGCATCGTGGCAAGTGTTGTTACGAAAGGCGGTATACCTAAGTATGCAATGAAGAAGCCTGCGAATACACCGGTCAGAATACCCACAGCCAGAGCTGCCAGTATCGCAACCCACATATTCATCTTCATATCCATCATAATGATACCGGCGATGGAGCCGGTAACAGCTACTACCGATCCGACACCAAGGTCGATATTACCTGTAAGCACACACAAAAGCATTCCGATGGCCAGTATGACCACATAACCGTTCTGCATGATCAGGTTGTTGATGTTCATGGGTGTTAAATTGGCTCCACCCGTTAAAACTGCGAACACCAGATAGATCGCTATTAAAGCGAAAAACATACCGTATTGTTTCATGTCAATCTTGACAGTCTTTTTATTATTCATTTCCATCTCCCTTTCTCTGATGAGCCATAATAAGCTGCATGATCCTCTCCTGCGAGAACTCTTCCTTACTCAATTCTCCGGCTATCTCGCCCTCGTTGATGACATATAATCTGTCACACGATCCTATTATCTCAGGCATCTCCGAAGATATGACTATTATCGCTTTACCTGCTTTGGCAAGTTCATTGATTACGCAGTATATCTCATATTTGGCACCTACATCTATTCCTCTTGTAGGCTCATCCATGATCAGGACATCCGGCTGAGTCAACATCCATTTAGCGACAACAACCTTCTGCTGGTTACCGCCGGAGAGCGATCCGACTACCTGATTGATGGAATTAGCTTTGACATTGATACGTTCCTTGTATTCCTGAGCTGCGACGATTTCATCATTGGCATTGATCACACCGTTTTTGGAGAAGAAGAAGGGCCTGGCCGCAATGGTCATATTCTCCTTGATATCACCGATCAGATTAAGACCGTAGGTCTTTCTGTCCTCGGAGATGTATGCAAGCTTATTCTTCACCGCATCCTTCACTGTCTTTATATTGACTTCTTTGCCATTGATAAGAACCGTTCCTGATATCTTCTGTCCGTAGCTGTGTCCGAAGATACTCATGGCAAGCTCTGTACGACCTGCTCCCATAAGTCCTGCCAGTCCCACGACCTCACCTGCACGGACCTTGATATTGATATTCTTAAGAACCTGACGATGTTCATCATCGGGATGGAACACATTCCAGTTCTTCACCTCAAATATGACATCTCCTATCTCAACCCCTTCCCTTACGGGATAACGGTTGGTCATCTCACGACCGACCATGGCCTTGATGACTCTGTCCTCGGAATAATCGTCCACTCCTTTTACCAGAGTCTCTATCGTCTTACCGTCTCTGATGATGGTAACGGAATCCGATACATATTCTATCTCATTCAGCTTATGTGAGATTATGATACAGGTGATGCCCTGCGACTTAAGCTGAAGCATTATATCAAGAAGTTTCTTACTCTCTTCGTCATTAAGAGCCGCCGTAGGCTCATCAAGTATCAGAAGCTCAACCTTCTTGGCCATGGCCTTGGCTATCTCTATAAGCTGCTGCTTACCTACACCAAGGGTATTGATAGGCACATTGACATCCTCATGCTCAAGTCCGACCTTGGCAAGCATTTCCTGAGCACGACTCCTTGTTGCCGTCCAATCTATGATACCCTTTCTGCTCGTCTGCTCGTTACCGATGAAAACATTCTCCGCGACTGACAGCAACGGTGAAAGAGCCAGTTCCTGATGTATTATAACTATGCCCTTGGCTTCCGAATCTCTAAGATTGTGAAATTTGCAATGCTCACCCTTGTACAGAATATCTCCTTCGTATGTTCCGAAAGGATATACTCCCGACAAGACATTCATAAGCGTGGATTTGCCGGCTCCGTTCTCACCGCAAATCGCGTGGATCTCGCCTTTTTTAACCTTAAGATTAACATCATCAAGAGCCTTTACTCCGGAGAATTCCTTCGTAATATGATTCATTTCCAAGATGTAATCTGACATCCTATCTACTCCTTACTGTGATCATTTGTAAAAACAGGGCAGCATATGCTGCCGCCCTGTCTGTCTTAGGTGATAAAAGTCTGCCTGACTATTCAGCCAGCTGTTCCTCGGTGTAGTATCCTCCACCGATGATTACTTCCTTGTAGTTGTCCTTATCAACGGCTACGGGCTCACAGAGATATGAAGGAACTACGATCTTGCCGTTGTTGTACTGCTCTGTATCGTTGATCTCAGGTGTTGCACCCTCTAAAACTGCCTGTACCATTGTAACGCACTTAGAAGCAAGGAGTCTTGTATCCTTGTAGATAGACATTGTCTGCTTGCCTGAGATGATGTGCTTGGTAGCCATAAGCTCTGCATCCTGACCTGTGATCAGAGGCCAATTGGCATCTGTATAGCCTGCGCCCTCGAGAGCTGACATACAACCGTATGAAAGTCCGTCATATGCACATGCGCAGATATCAAGATCTTCGTCTGCATAGTATCTTGTAAGGATATCCTCACATCTCTTCATTGCTGTCTGCTGATCCCATCTGAGTGTGTTGTTAGACTCAAAATCGATCTGACCTGACTTACAGATAAGTGAGCCGTCATCAAGTAAGGGCTGGATCTGCTCCATAAGACCTGCATAGAGCATATGAGCATTGTTATCATCGGGTGAACCCATGAACAGCTCAATCGTCTTAGGATCGTCCTTTGTAGCACCGCAGTGCTCAACGATGTACTGACCGATCTTGGTACCAACACCCTTGTTATCGAATGTTGCGTAGTAAGAAACAGCATCTGTGTTCATAAGAAGACGGTCGTAAGCGATAACAGGGATTCCTGCTTCCTTAGCCTGTGCCTCTACGTTAACCAAAGCGTCTGAATCGATAGCTGCGATAACAAGGCAGTTAGCGCCTGCTGCGATCATGTTCTCAATCTGTGAAACCTGTGCCTGTACATCGTCCTCAGCGTACTGAAGATCAACAGTGTATCCGAGTTCCTCAAGCTGAGCCTTCATATTAGCACCATCGTGCATCCATCTCTCTGAAGACTGTGTGGGCATTGCAACCGCAACCTTCTTGCCACCGCCTGAAGCTCCTGATGAAGCACTTCCTGAACCGCCTGCTGCAGGTGCTGCCGCACTTCCGCAAGCTGTGAGCGCTACCATCGTGATTGCCATAATAGCTGCCAGAATTTTCTTTCTCATTTCTCATCCTCCTATACATTTGTTACTGACCCCGACCTCTCAGGTGTCACAACCAGATGTGTATAATTTAATACAAATGATTTCAATAGAGAATAAAAAATCCTACACAAAAAATACAAAAATCTACGGGGAATAATTATTGGCGATATTTATCCGCCAGCTCACTAAGCTTTCTCAATCTGTGGTTGACTCCGCTCTTACCTAAGGGCGGATCAAATTCCATTCCCAGCTCCGGAAGTGTGGCATCGGGATATTCAAGTCTTATCAGAGCCATCTCTCTGAGATTGTCGGACAGCCTCTCAAGGCCGTAGTTGTCTCTTAAGAATTCTATATCTTCTATCTGTCTTGTGGCTGCATTGACAGTCTTCCTGATATTGGCCACATCACAGTTGTTCCTTCTGTTGACGGAATTGCTGACTTCCTTAAGGATACGGTCATTTTCCATATTCATAAGTGCCACATGCGCCTCGCATATCCCAAGGAAGTCCACTATGCTCTCCCCTTCCTTGATGTATACCACATAATGCTTCTTGCGCTCTATTATCTTCGATTCTATATCAAAATCCGACAGAAGTCCCACGATCTGTTGTGCCTGATCCCCGATATCACACACGAATTCCAGATGATAGCTGCTCTTGGGATCACTCATGGAGCCTATACACATATAAGCTCCTCTTAGGAAAGCCCTCTTACAGCATGACTGCTTGAGTAAAAGCGAGCTTGCCGGCGCATTAATATCCCTCATGACTCCTGATCTGTCTATGATATCAAGTCCCTCCAATATCAGATAACAGGTATCATCATCCGGTCCATCGGGATCGGTCACATTATATATCCTTTTTAAAAGAGTCCTGTATTTTCTTTTCACCTGATCGTTATCCGTACCAAGCATAAGCGTCCTTCTGCCGGATGCATCTGTCCCTATGCGTCCGCAGAATTCCACCATGGCAGCCAGCTCCGCCATACGGCAGTGCCTTGCACTTCCCATTGCCTTTTCCAGTTCTTCTTTTACAGTGGATGAAAATGACATGAATTATTCCTTTATATCACGATGTGTAATGGACAGACCGTAATCACCTTTGCCCTTAAGTCTTGTATATATCTCTCTGGCAAGAGTGACCGATCTGTGCTGTCCTCCCGTACATCCTATGGCAACCACAAGCTGGTACTTGCCCTCATTGACATAACCCGGTATAAGGAAAGACAGCATATCCTCAAGCTTATCAAGGAATGTAACTGCTTCTTTGAAGGACATGACATAATCATGAACAGGTGCATCATTACCGGTCAGATGCTTTAATTCTTCTATATAGAAGGGATTGGGCAAAAAGCGCACATCGAATACAAGATCCGCGTCAGCCGGTATCCCGTTCTTAAATCCAAAGGACACTATATTGATCATGAGCGAATTATAGCTCTCACCGGTAACGAATATCTTATCCAGCTCCTCCTTGAGATTCCTCGTCAGAAGATTGGATGTATCGAATATATAATCCGCCTTGCTCTTTATGGTCTTAAGTATCTCCCTCTCCTTACGGATACCTTCCTCTATGCGGTTGGCGGGAGGGGTTGCGAGCGGATGCACACGCCTTGTCTCCTTATAACGCTTAAGCAATGTGGCATCGGATGCATCCATGAATACGATCTCATAGCTGTAGCCGCTGGCTTTGATCGCGTCAAGAGCAATCGTTGCATCATCAAAATCCTGATCGGCACGCACATCAAGCCCTAACGCCACCTTCTGTATCTCACTGTTGGGGGTGGCTATAAGCTCTACGAATTTATCTATGAGCGGTATCGGAAGATTGTCTACACAATAGAATCCGATATCTTCAAGCATCTTCATGGCGGTTCTCTTACCACCGCCGCTCATACCGGTCACAATTACAAATCTCATCAGAATTCTCCCATGAATACGATCTCAGGTTCTAATCTGACACCTGTGTCAGCATATACCTTTTCCCTTATCTCGCCTATCAGTCTGTATATATCCGAGGCTGTTGCCTTCCCTCTGTTGATGACAAAGCCCGCATGCTTCTCGGATACGGAGGCATCTCCGACACTGTACCCCTTAAGTCCGCATTCCTCTATAAGTCCTCCGGCAAAAAAGCCTTCCGGTCTCTTGAATGTAGAGCCTGCCGACGGATACTCAAGCGGCTGCTTCTGCTTCCTCGCAGCGTTAAGCTCTCTCATCTTATCCTCTATCTGCTGTCTGTCTCCCTCTTCTAGAACAAATTCCGCATCAAGGACTATATAGCCCTTATCTCTTATTATGCTGTGCCTGTATGCAAAATCCATCCGTTCATTATCAAGACTGAGAACTCTGCTATCTTCAGTATCATACACGGTGACGTGTCTTACGACATCCTGCATCTGACCGCCGTAAGCACCTGCATTCATGACCATAGCACCACCCACGCTCCCGGGGATACCGGATGCGAATTCAAGTCCCGTAAGGCTGTTATCCAAGGCTGCATTGGCAAGTCTTGCAAGCATTGTACCTGCCTCTGCCGTGATAGCATTACCCTTGACGGCACACCCGGACATTTTTAAGCCGATCTCTATTATCAGACCGTCATAACCCTTATCCGATACTAACAGATTGCTTCCGTTACCTATGACATAATAGGCCGCCCTGCCTCCATCGTTACTTCCTCTGGCAGAGTATACCGCACCGGAAGCCTTAAGCAGACCAAGCAGGCTGATCAGCTGTTCTTTATCCGATACGGATATGAATCTTGCTGCATTCCCGCCTGCCCTGAATGTCGTATGCTTATACATAGGCTCATCCCTGAGGATACTATCTTCAGGGATGAGCTTCGCTAATTCTCTGTCTAATGTTATATCCCACATATCACTCCGACAAGATCACTTGTCTATCATAAGTCTGGCTGCTCCGTATATTCCCGCATCATTACCGAGCTTGGCCAAAGCGAACTTCGCATTCTTTGCACCCGGAAAAACATATCTGTCAAAATAAGGCTCCATATACTCTATCACGACTCTGCCGGCCTTGGATACTCCGCCTCCTATGACAAAAATCTCCGGATTGACTACATCTGCCACTGCCGCAAGACCTTTACCGAGATACTCACCGTATATACCGGCTACCTCAACGGCAAGCTCATCGCCTGCCTTAACAGCATCCCATACAGACTTTGCCGTTATCTCTTCTTCTCTTAATACACTGTCCTTACTTGAATCGGCAAGCTTCTTTCTTGCGATCCTTACTATTCCCGTAGCAGATGCATACTGCTCCAAGCATCCGTGTCCACCGCATCCGCAGGTCTCACTCTCATTATCCTCAAGATGGATATGCCCTATCTCTCCGCCTGCTCCGGTAGCGCCGTTCACTATCCTGCCATCCACTATGATACCGCCGCCGACTCCTGTTCCCAAAGTTACGGCTACCACATTGGAATATCCCTGTCCGCCGCCTTTCCACATCTCTCCCAATGCAGCTACATTGGCATCATTTGAGGCCTTAACGGGTATGTCTGTAAGCTCACTTAGCTCCCTGCTGACATTAACCTCCTTCCAGCCGAGATTAACCGCAACTATGACATTGCCGTCACTTTTAACGGGACCCGGAACTCCTATTCCGATTCCCACAACATCCTTCTTATCTATATCGTCTTTGGCAAGCTTTACAAGAATACTTCCTGCGATGTCGCCGATTATATTGGAGCCCTTATCCTCAGTCCTTGTGGGTATCTCCCACTTATCCAACAGATTGCCGTCCGTATCAAAGCATCCCAGCTTAACGGTGGTTCCTCCCACATCAACACCAAATATCACCTTACTCATAACCCGATCCTCTTAGTCCTCTTCTTCCTCACGCTTCTCAGCCAGAGACTTCTGTACTCTCTCATACAATGCCTGAGCTGCATTGTAACCCATCTTCTTCTGTCTGTGATTGATAGCCGCAGACTCACATATAATCGAAAGATTACGTCCGGGTCTTATGGGTATATTGTGACATACCACTCTGTTCCCCAGATACTCGATATACTCTTCTTCAAGACCCAGTCTGTCATAGTCCTTATCCTTATCCCATTCCTCAAGTCTAATGACTAAATCTATGCCTTGGGATTCCTTGACACTCGACACACCGAACAGACTCTTGACATCAACTATACCGATTCCGCGAAGCTCAATAAAGTGCTTCGTTATATCGGGAGCAGTACCTATAAGAGTCTCATCCGATACCTTACGTATCTCCACCACATCATCCGTTACAAGTCTGTGTCCTCTCTTAATAAGCTCCAGAGCCGCCTCCGACTTACCTATTCCGCTCTCACCCGTTATCAGGAGACCTTCACCGAACACATCCACAAGCACCCCGTGAACCGAGATCATAGGAGCCAGCTTAACATTAAGCCAACGCACCGTCTCTGCGAAATATGCAGATGTAGCCTTCTTGGTCATGAGAAGCGGTATTCCGTGCTTGATGGCTGTCTTCCTGAACAGATCGTTAGGCTGAAGCTCTCTGCAGAATACTATACCCGGTGTGGGATATGACAGGAGCTGTTCATATACCTCCTTCTGCCTTGCCTTGGGCAGATTCTCCATATAGGAATACTCCACATATCCTATGATCTGCAATCTGGTAGATTCATAATGCTCGAAATATCCCGCCAACTGCAATGCCGGCCTATTGATATCCGGCTGTGTGATCTTGATCCCCTTGATATCTATCTCCGGGGTCAGATTCTCCAGTTTACCGTGTTCGATTATGTCTGCTAATTTTACGCTTGCCATTGTAATCCTCCCGTGCACTAGCCTTTTGGCTATTTTACCATATCCCCATGGAAAAATGAATATATTATCTTGGCATCACTGCGCCGGATTCCATCCACCTCGCACAGCTTCTCAATATCCGCATTCTTAATATCATCTATGCTGTCAAAGGCCATCATCAGACTCTTACGCTTCTTAGGTCCGACTCCCGGTATCTCATCAAGAACCGAGTGTACCTGATCCTTTGCCCTTAAGCTCCTGTGATATGTAATGGCGAATCTGTGAGCCTCATCCTGAATCCTTGTGATCAGCTTGAAGCCCTCACCGGTACGGTCTATGGGAAGCTCGACATTGTTATAATACAGTCCTCTGGTTCTGTGATTATCATCCTTGACCATACCGCATACCGGAATGTCAAGCTTAAGCTCCTTAAGAACCTCCAGCGCTATATTGACCTGACCTCTTCCTCCGTCCATCATAAGGATATCCGGAAATCTCGTAAAGCTTCCGAACTCTGTACTCTCGCCCTTATCAGCCAACTCCTGCCTCTCTGCCAAGCCGTGCTTAAAGCGTCTGGTAAGTACCTCTCTCATACACGCATAATCATCCGGACCCGCAACCGTCTTGATCTTGAACTTGCGATAATCACTCCGCTTCGGCCTGCCCGATTCGAATACCACCATGGAGCCTACATTCTCAAAGCCCGATATGTTGGATATATCGAATGCCTCCATCCTCGTAAGTCCCTTGATACCAAGAATATCCTCTATCTCCTTCACCGCTCCTATGGTACGACCCTGCTCGCGCTTAAGTCTCTCCTTATCCTTATCAAGAATCAATTCCGCATTCTGCGCCGCAAGCTCCACTAACTTGTGCTTCTGTCCGATCTTGGGAACTATGATATGTACTCTCGACCTCCTTATATCAGACAGCCAATCCTCGATAAGCTCTGTCTCCGTAAGCTCACAGGGCAGATACATCTCCTTGGGGATATAAGGCGTACCCGCATAGTACTGCTTGATGAAGCTGGATACTATATCCTCATCTGTACTCTCTTCATCCGTCTTAAGGAAGAAATGCTCTCTCCCGATCATCCTTCCTCCCCGTATGAAGAATACCTGTACGACCGCATCGGCCTCCTTATGACTGAGCGCAATGATATCTCTGTCCTCACCATCCGAATTCTCTATCTTCTGCTTCTGTGCCACCTGCCTTACGCTGCCCAGAAGATCGCGTATCGAGGCTGCTCTCTCAAAATCAAGGGATTCTGATGCTTCCGTCATATCCTTTTCCAGTTTTTTGATGATTGGATCGTAATTGCCTCCTAAGAACTCCAATGCCTGTTCAACTCTGGCTCCATACTCTTTAACTGTCACTTCTCCCTGACAGGGCGCAACACACTGTCCGATATGATAATTAAGACACGGCCTGTCCGTAGTCCTCTTCCCATATGCCACCTTCGCATTACAGGTGCGCAGCTTATACAGCTTATTGATAAGCTCTATTGTATCCTTGACTGCTGCTGCGGATGTATAGGGTCCGAAGTATCTGGCCCTGTCCTTCTTCATCTCTCTGGAGAAAAGTATCCTCGGATAATCCTCTGATGTAACCTTGATATAAGGATAGGTCTTATCATCCACAAGCATTGTATTGTACTTGGGACGATGTTCCTTGATAAGATTATTCTCAAGCACAAGGGCTTCAAGTTCCGAATCCGTAACTATATATTCGAAATATGCGATCAGCCTTACCATCCTGTCAATCCACGGTCCTCTGCCGATATTCTCACGGAAATATGATCTGACCCTGTTATGCAGATTGACAGCCTTACCCACATATATGACATCATCATTTTTATCCCGCATGATGTACACACCCGGAGACTTAGGAAGCTTATTCAGTTCATCTTGTATATCAAATGTATTGTCCATTGATAGATCAGAGCTTATCCGGTTCCGGATAATCCACACCGAAGGTATCTACCGTAATGGATGCGATCATCTGCTCTTCTATGGGTCTGTCGTTATAATCTGTTGCTGTCTCTGCGATCTTATTGACATTCTCCATGCCCTCGATCACTTTGCCGAATGCGGCATAATCACCGTCAAGATGGGGACTGTTCTTATGCATTATGAAAAACTGTGATCCCGCACTATCCGGGAACATGGAACGGGCCATGGATAATACACCCTCTGTATGCTTAAGGTTATTCTCAAAGCCGTTACTGTTGAATTCGCCTCTGATCGAATAGCCCGGACCCCCCATACCTGTGCCCTCAGGACATCCGCCCTGTATCATGAAGCCCTTGATGACTCTGTGGAAGATCAGTCCGTTATAGAAGCCTTTACCTATAAGGCTTATGAAGTTATACACGGACTGGGGTGCGATATCAGGGTAGAGTTCAGCCTTGATGATATCACCGTTTTTCATTGTAATGGTTACTATCGGATTAGTGTTCATTGATTATTCCTCCGTTAATATTACTGATTCCGTTCTTAATCTTACCATAACTTGTAATAACTCGCCATATCATAAGACTCATTATTGTGGTAGAATAATAGGGCTTGGTAAAGGACAATACATAAAAATGAAACGGAGCTGACAATAATGAATAAGAAGGATGTGCTTGAATTAAAGAAAAGATATAAAAAAGAATCCTGCACCATAAGACGCATGGCGGGCTGTTACGTGGATGCCAACAGGCATAAGGTACTTAAGCTTAACGAGGATTTCCTCAATATGAAGGAGGAAGAATTCTTCAAATTCATGGAGATAGCCAAGAAGACTCTTACAGGCACAATAGGCAATAATATACTTGAACTTGACTTTCCGTCCGAGGAGGAGGCACCCGGTGGTAAGCAGCAGTTCCTATACGGGTTGCGTGCTTCGGCTCTTGATAACGAGGATCTTCTGGACAGACTCTATGACCTTATAATCGACGGCTATAATTATGTGGGGAATTATCTGATACTTGTCTATCACGATGTATATGACATCATGGATAAGACCTCCGACAATATGAAGACAGGCGAATCCGAAGAAGTATACGAATACCTTCTGGTCTCCATCTGCCCGGTTGCACTCTCCAAGGCAGGGCTTGGATACAGAGCAGATGAGAACAGGATAGGTGCCCGCATAAGGGACTGGGTAGTCGGCGTTCCGGATATAGGCTTCCTGTTCCCTGCCTTTGATAACAGAAGTGCGGATATACACAAGGTGGATTATTTTGTAAGGGATGCCAAGGATTCACATGCGGAATTTATAGAAGATGTTCTCGGATGCGGGCCTAAGCGTACAGCCTTCGAACAGCGCAAGGTGTTCTCTTCCATTGTGAAAAGAGCCTACGGAGCGGATGATGAACAGGGGGAAGAGGCTCTTATCGGCATTCAGGAGAGTCTTAATAACCGCATAGAGACAGAGGATGCAATGGGTAATACAGAAGCCCTGAGTGTGGTACTTGATGCCGGAACGATCGATGAGGTTCTCGATGAGAACGGCATAGAGGGCGAGCCTGCAAGAATAATCAAGGAAGTAGTCCTTGAGGAATTCGCAGATGAGCTTCCACCTATGGCTGCACTTGTGGATAACAAGGCACTTGAGAAGAATGCCAAGGAGCGTGAGAAGAAGGAGCTTGTTAAGGAAGTGGCTTCTCTTAAATCAGAGATAAAACGTATGGAGACAGAGAATATATCCGGCGATGATGTCAAGACCTATGATGTGGTCGTTCGTGTCAAGCCGGAGAAGGCTAACCAGATAAGGTCGCAGATGATAGGCGACAAGAAATGTCTTATAATCCCAATGGAGGATAACGAGAATGTCAATGTCAACGGTGTGAATACCAAGATATGAGCATAAGTAAGAAAAGCCGCAGGCTACGCTTTGGCCTGCGGCTTTTATGATCCTGTATTCGGACCTGTCCCTTTTCTTCTGTATCAGCCATCCTTAGTCGATAATAGTCGATGTTGCATATGCTTCGCCGTCACCTGCACGATCGACTTCCGCATAGGCTTTTTCTATATCATCCCTTACCTTTTGCGGCAGCTTGCCCTTAGGTATCCTTACATATATCGAATTTAAGAAGCCCTTGTCAGTCTGATAGAAAATGTTGATATCCAGATTTTCCTCATAAGGCTTGAATAAACTGTTGACGTAGCAGAAGTGATCATATACGGCAATATCATTGATCTTACTGATGATCACCTTATCTGCATCTGTGTTGTACATTACCTTTACCGGTTCCGCAACTACCGTAGCAGCCTTAGCTTCAATATCATTATATATAGTCTCCGGATAATTGGCTCTGCTATAGTCTGTTACTTCCACATGATCTATCTTATCAGGATCAAGCCTCTGTATGGTATCCACCTCTAACCCTTTGCTCTTTAAAAATGCGATGGTATTCGTATAATCGGGATATATATAGTATCCGTAGAGCATATCGTTGTAATATCCCGTCAGTTCAGAATCCTTCATTACTCCTGTAACCTGATATATAGGATACTCATTCACTACCCTCTCAAGTGTCATTGCCTTCAGATCCGTATCAAGCTCTGTCAAAAGGGCATCTATATCATCACCGGAGAGTTTGAACACTTCATCATAGAAGCTATCCGTAAGAGTAACTTTGTCGAATAGTCCTTTTCCGATCATCTCATCCAACTGATAAGCTGCATCCTTATATTCCGCACTGTCATAGATTGCCTCTGCCGGCACATAGGCTTCAGACAGACTGGCGGTATATGTTCGGTATACAGTCCTGCCGTTAGTAAGATTGTATCTTATGGTATAGCTCATCTTCCTGTCATCTTCTGAAGCTTCGGGTGAAATATTCTGTGTATAATTGATTCCGTCATAAGTCACCTCCTGTTGACGCTGCTTCTCCATACGCTTGAATACCGAACGCTCAGGATCGATACTTGCCACACCGAGAGATGCCAGTTGTCTGATAGCAGTATTATTCTCAGACTTCATCTCCTTAAGGATATGATTGCTTCTGTCTATATACTCCATATCTCCACTTACATCATTTCCTGTTAATTCGAAGTAGCTTATATCCATATCTATGTCACTTAGAGCTATTCCCGCACTTGCAACCTTATTTTCCTTAGGGATGTATCTGTCATATCCACCAAGGTCATATAAGAAGAAGCAGGCTATAACCGCAGCTACCGCAAGAGATATGATAAGCTGCTGCCAGTGCTTAAGTGCTTTCTTGAAGTCAAGCTGTAATACTATCTCAGCTACCACATGTGTAAGTACTCCGACGAAGGCAAACAGTATCCAGTACCAGCCCGCCGTCATCATATCACCGGATACGAACACCAGATATATTCCGCCGGACAATGCCGCAACCACTACAAGCGGGATTCTGATGACCGGCTGAAGTATCTTATAGCATAGCGCCTTGCCCGCACTCTCCGAGGGTCTTATCTTATACAGATATGCCGCAAGCAGGGTGCATATAACAGTCACTACGATCAACAGTATGAAGCGTCCCGGCGTATCGCCTATGGTCTGTCCCAGTCTGTTCTCGAAATTACTGGGTGATAACGCAAGCTTCCACAGAGGATAATCTCCCGACGATACATAGCTGTGTGTCTGGAAACAATAGTTACTGTACCAACCGAGGATCATCTCCGTGAACTCAAAGCCAAACATTATGGCACCGCTTAGCAGAAGTCCTATTATCGGATTGCCGCACAGTGACAGAGCCATGATAGTGATACTGTATGCAAGCATGAATATGAATACAGAGTATATATATGTACAAAATATCACATTGCCTATTCCATGACCTCCCAGTCCCTTGATCATGACTACGCACATCAAAAGCAGACTCGCAAAAAGCTCTATCACCATAAAAGGCAAGAGCCCTGAAAGGTAGTTCACGATAAAAAGGCTCTTCCTGTCCATCGGCAGACTGTGATACATATCCACTCTTGATCTTGAGAATATATATCCATAGCTTACCGCCCCATATATCACGGCAAGGAGCATGAATAAAAGTCCTATATAGGTTATAGCTACAGTACTCTTGATATTGGCGATCATCATGGCCGGTCTGATCCCCCATATCAGCCATCTGTCTATATCCATAAGCAACGAGCCCGGCTGAAGGGCTATGAATGCAACAAGCGTAAGGGCATACAGCCACAGTCTGCGCTTACACTCACCCTTGAATAGATTAAGCGATAATGTTCTTGATGTCATATCCTACCACCTCCGTCTCACTTATGAATATCTCCTCAAGAGATAAGGGCAAAACCTCAGCAAAAACTGTGTGTATCTTAGATAATGCTGCCTCAAGCTCCTCCCTTGTCCCACGAACCGTAACAGTATGCAGAGAGCCTCTCTCCTCGTGACTCATGATGTTAAGCCCCGACATAAAGGACTCCCTGTCCGCATCCGATTCGAATACGCACTGAAGTCTGTGTATACCAAGCTTCATCTCATCCAAATCCTTAGAAAAGAGGATTCCTCCCTGATGCAACAGACCAACATGATCGCATATATCCTCAAGCTCTCTTAAGTTATGGGAAGCTATGATAGGTGTCATGCCTCTGTCTTCAAGCTCCGCTATGAATATCTTCTTAACTGCCTGTCTCATCACAGGATCAAGCCCGTCGAAGGTCTCATCACAAAGAAGATATTTTGTATTGGCACATACTCCTAAGATGACCGAAAGCTGCTTCTTCATGCCCTTTGAGAAAGAATTGATCCTGCGGTTAGACCCAAGACCGAATTTACCTAAAAGATCGTTATATCTGGATTCGTCGAATTTCTCATATAATCCCTTATAGAAATTCTTCATATCCTCCGGCGTGGAATTAGCGAAATAGTACTGCTCATCCGATATATAGAAGATATCCTTCTTAACATCGGCATCCTCATATACCTGCCTTCCATCCACTATTACCTGTCCTTCAGTCGGCTTGATCACACCTGCTATCATGCGAAGAAGTGTGCTCTTACCTGCTCCGTTCGTTCCTACTAACCCAAATACATGACCATCTTCAATCTTAGCTGTGATCCCGTTGACAGCATAGAAATCATCGAATCTCTTGCTTAAGTCCTTTATATCAATCATTCTTCATCCCCTCCTTCTTGATCACATCATCTATATGGCTGTGCATCTCATCAGCGGATACACCCAGATGGATAAGCTCCGTCACCTTATCATCAAATTCCTGCATTGCTTCTACAAGCTTATCCTTCTTCCAGCCATCTTTCGGCGAGACGAAATTGCCTCTGCCCTTTACCGTATATATATAGCCTGCCCGTTCCAACTCCTGATATGCTCTCTGTATGGTGTTGGGGTTGATGGACAGCTCTATCGCCATGTTACGGACTGACGGTATCTTGTCATTCTCCGCAAGCACACCCTTCACTATCAGATTCTGAAGCTTCTCGATTATCTGCTCATATATAGGTCTTTTGTCCTGATAGTCGATGTTAATAAGCATCTTCCGCGTCTCCTTCCCTTTGTATTCTGTCATTCTCTGCCATAACAGGCCGGCACTGGATGTCTTAGTAAACCGGCACCGGATGTCTTTGGCATAAAATTAAGTGTACTAGAACATCTAGTACACTTAATATACTCCTGATAAAACAAACTGTCAACACCTATTTTTTAATTCTGTTGTCTTTACTCCAATTATAATATACTACCGGACAAAAAAAGCCTATAGGAAATCCACATCTCTCTTATCGCCCATATCCAGCTTTTTCTTAAGAATGAACCTTATGCTGTCTATATCTATTCCGGTCTGGGCAAAATATATTGCCAGATAATTGTCTGTCTGGTAGCTTGCATCTATCTCAACCCTTCGCTCTACCCACTCTCCGGAGGTTCCGCTTACGGTTATGGCTCCACGGACCATATTATTCTCAGATACCGTCATCGTCGTCTGCGAAAGTTCTCCGGCATCAGACTTAAGTCTGAATACAACATCATATATTCCCTGTGTTGTGATGTGAAGGGTATAGATATTATTAGAACCGCCTTCGGTATGAAGTCCGGTGGTATCAAGATAAGTCTCTTGACCGCCTGTCTCCGTATAGGGCATATAATAAGTATTCTTATCCGCTCCCTTTGGAGGATTCTTGACTTCTATCTCATCTTCACCGTCTACCAGTCTCCTGCCTACGGCAAGCTTCTTAAGTACATTGCATATATTAGCGGCGTTACGCAAAAGCTCGCCTCTTGTGATAACTCCCCTCTTAAGGCCGTCCTCGGCATTATCCTGATTAGCATTCCCTGCCGAGTCCGCAGTTACCTTGTACAGATCATTCTGCGCACTTATCATGGCCGTTGTGTTCTTGATAGATGCCTCTTCTTCAAGGAGTTCCTTCATCTTGGAATCCGTATGCTTAAGTGCGCTTCCTGCCGGCCCCATCTTGGCCCACCAATCCGTCATGACCGCACCCGTAAATCCCCATTCACCTCTAAGGATCGTCGTATCAAGGTCATAGTTACTTGCCGTATATATTCCGTTAAGCGGTCCGTAGGTAGTCATGATAAGGAATGCTCCGCCTTCCTTTACCGCCATCTCAAAAGCCTTAAGATATATCTCTCTGAGAGCTCTGGGTGAAACCACCGCATCCACAAAATGTCTCTTGAATTCCTGATTGTTGGTGGCAAAATGCTTACATGTTCCCGTTACCTCATACTTATGGAGACCTCTAAGCTCTGCTACCGCACAGGCTCCGGTCAGATAAGGGTCCTCGGAATAATACTCGAAGTTACGCCCGTTGATGGGATTACGATGTATATTGAGTCCCGGACCTAAGAGAGAGTCAATCTTATTCTTCCTCAGTTCCTTGCCTTCATATTCATAGAGTCTCTCTATAAGCGTCAAATTGAATGAGCAAGCCTGCAAAGTGGCATTTGGAAGTGAGAATGCCTCCGTTCCGCAATCCATGCGTATGCCCGATGGTCCGTCCGAGCAGGCCGCGATCGGCATACCATAATCCTTATTAAGCTTATCCGTCACACCGCCGAAGCATGATGCCACACCCGGAGTCACCTTGGGCGAGCACATTCCCTCACCTCGTGACATATGTATCAGATCAATATCCGTCAACTGGTCAAGATAATCCTCCATGGATACCTCTCCCCTCATCATATCGACGAATCTGTAACCTTTATCTCCGGTGCATTCCCTTCCATCCGGACGCCTGTCCGTTATCCGGTCTCTTAAGTCATAGCTCCTTAGCGGAACAGACTCATACTCCATCTTATTACCATCATCCGTAAGCTTAAGATGCATCCTCTTAAGCTCCTCTATAGGTGAACATGCCTCCTCGCACTCACTTATGACAACAGTGTCACTTAATGTAAAGCTTCCTATAAGCTCCGCATTACGTACATCTGTTCCGGCATATATGATATATTCACCCGCTTCGAGCACATAACAATCCTTATGCCCTGTGACACCGCTGTCATCGAAGCTTGCCATTTCTGCCATTGCAAAATCAAGTGTAACTGTCTCCGACGCACCCGGCGTAAGTACATCTGTCTTGCCGAACCGTATAAGGCTCCTGAGCGGCTTACCCAGCTTACCCTGCGGGGCCTCGAAATAAACCTGAACCACTTCCTTACCGGCGACTTCTCCGGTATTGGTCACTGTGGTCGTCACACGGATCTTCTCCTCATCGGTCTGACTCATGCTTGACTCCATTGCAAAAGTTGTATACGACAATCCGAATCCGAAGGGATACATGACCTTATCCTTGGCAACAGACTCAAAATATCTGTATCCTACATATATATCCTCTTCATAGTGATTCTTATCTTCAGCGCCGAAATTCTTCGTAGAAGGATAATCCTTTATATCATAGGCTATTGTATCCGAGAGTCTTCCCGACGGACATACTCTTCCCGTAAGAACATCGACTATTCCATGACCGCCTTCCATGCCACCCTGCCATGTATACATCACAGCCTGCGGCTCATACTTATCCACCCACTTCATATCGATGATGCTGCCTACATTAAGAATGACCGCCACTCTCTTAAAAGCCTTAGTAACAGCAGAGAGCATCTGCTCTTCTTCATCGGACAGATTATACGCGCCCTTATCCGCTGAGCTGTCCCTGTCCTCTCCGGCGTTTCTGCCTATGATCACGACAGCGATATCCGAACGGGATGCCGCAGCCATAGCCACCTCATCTGATACCGTCATCTCAAGCTGACTCCATGGCTCCTTGGCCCAGCCCTCGCCCTTATCAAAGGGATGCTCCCTGACCCAATTCTCATATATCTTAAGAAGCTCTTCATCTATGGTAATATCCTTCTCTTCCCTAAGTGCATCGAGGATAGATATCACATAAGGAGCGTTTACCATACCTCCTGAACCGGTACCGCTTTTTATATAATCAAACTGTATGCGTCCGAACACCGCAACCTTATCACCTGACTTAACCGGCAGGGTTCCCTTGTCATTCTTAAGTAATACACAGCCCTCAGATACCATCGCTCTGGCTATACGCGCATATTCCTTCCAATCAAATGTATATTTCATATCTGCCCTCCATTTTCTTGACAAAAGAACCTCCCCGTATCCGCGGATATACTTAAATCCCGCATGTAAGGCAACATATAGAACTATACCTCCAAGCTTGCCCAGGCACCCTCACGGCACATGAGAATTTCTTCTTATGGCTGCTGCATTCCTGCCCTGACCAGATTCGTAGAGTCTCATTGCGTAAGACCCGGGCCCTCAGAGGGAAGCTATAAGCTCCCTTCCACACGGGATCCAAGTATTATTATACTATCACATATCAGTCCACAGTGACAGTTCTTTTTTCATTTTGGTATGATAGTTTTATACTTATCGCACCTGATAGAGCGTAAGGGATTCATCCTTTTCCACAGCGAATAATTCTCCTGCCGCAGATATTCTGTCGGCTTCACCAAGATCTTCTATCTTCTCAAGGTCTTTACCTATCAAATATGCATGTCCGTCTTCTATTATAAGGGCATAGTCTCCGATGAAAGCGCTGGCATCGTCATACATTGCAATCTCATTACCGTCGGGATCGATGTATCCCCACTGATCACCCTTACCTGCCAGCCACAGGTCACCCTCAGCCATGCCTATGTAATCATATATCGCCAGAACATCCATGTCAGATACATCCACAAGGACATCCTTATCACCGCAGATCCATACCATCTTGGTCCCGCGGTTATAGCACCATGCCCCGTCATAGTAGTATCCTGCTACATCATTTTCCTCGTTATGATGTCCCTCGGAGTAGTTACCCTCACTGTCCATATCACAGATGTTAAAATCAGCCACTTTATTGCTGTCGGCATCATACATATTCATATATCCCCATTCTATTACGGGATGATATGTCACATAATAACCGTCATTAATACCTGATAACAGGACCTGCGGAATATAGAAGCCCATGGAGGCTCCATTGGCATCAGGGTCTGACGGGCTGTTATCCTCCCATGATATGGGACCGTCATATTCGGTCTGCCACTTCACATTGCCATCCTCTGACAGCTTACCGACTTCCATAAGGGCATTGTTGCCATTCTCGGAATATCTTCTCAACAGCACTATACCATCATGACTGCCTACAACTTCGTTCATGGTATCTTCTCCGAGAGTGGTCTCTGCCAGGAGATTGCCATCGTAATCATAATACTTGGCATTCGTTGTATCATTCACTATATAACAGTTGCCGGATGCAAGCAGATTAACATCAATGTATTCTGATGAACAGATCATCTCTCCTTTGGGTGAATACAGTTCCTGTACTTCATCCTCTTTTATCATTACAAAATATCCTTTATTATTGGCTGATCTGAAATAATCATAATCACACGGAACAAGCTGATTCATATCATAGTCCACAGCTCCGTATTTTCCGTCCTTTTTCACTATAATTACTCCGCCATAGGCATTACCGAATGTCTCATAGCCTGACTGTACATTATCACAGATCTTAACCACTTCAGGTGCAGCTTCTTCCTCACTTGCAGTCTCAACCTGCTCTTGTGTTACCTCGGGAGTAACTGTATCTGTCTGTTCTGCTGCCTCGGTTACGGTCTCCTGTGTCGTATCCGTTCCCCCCGGCTGTGCATCCGCTCCGGTACTGCCGCATGCCGCAAGCGCAGTGGTCATGAGCGCACATCCTATCAACATCGCCAATCTTTTCTTCACTTTCTCATCCTCTCTTCCTGTTATTATCCTATTCTTCATTCTCTGTCTTTAATCGTAGCCGCAGACTTTTGAAAAAGTCCGTAAGCATCGTTGAACATTCCTCTTCCAATACCCCGTATGTTATGTCAACCTGATGATTGAACTCCGGAACCTTTAAGAGATTGAGGATTGAACCTGCACATCCTGCTTTGGGGTTCATACAGCCTATGACAAGCCGTGGAATACGAGCCTGTACTATGGCACCCGAACACATCTGGCATGGCTCTAATGTCACATACATTGTGCATTCCTCCAGCCGCCAGTCTCCCATCTTCCTGCTTGCCTTGCGGATTGCATTAAGCTCGGCATGAGATAAGGTATTCCTGTCGATCTTACGTCTGTTATAGCCGCGACCGATTATCTTACCCTGATATTCGATTACACATCCTATGGGAACTTCTCCGATCTTGGCCGCTTTCTTAGCCTGTTTAATGGCTTCCCTCATGTATTTTTCATCAATCTTACTCTGCTTACACATTAGAATCCCTATAATATTCGTATATATCGATCCAAGTTTTCAAGATTCTCTTTCTTCTTAACTCTGATTGTATATATATGACTGTATATACAACACTATCGCAGTTTTCTTTTTTCGTCAATTATTAAAATAAGCTCTGTTTTTTCATAAAACAGATTTGACAGAATGACTGGCATACTAAAATCTTCGAGGAGAGCATTTTTGTCAACCTACTTGACAACCATGTTTTGTTAATGGTAAATTTAATTTAACGGAACCCACCAAGCCTCTCCCGCAAGGGATGCGTAACATGGTGGGTATTTTGTATGATATAAAGGAGTATACCATGCTAAATAACGGCTCTACTAAACCCTTTTTGCCATATAGTGAGCAACTTGCTCTGCTTGAATCCAGAGGATTAACAATAGAAAACCGCGAGAAAGCCTTGTCGATTCTTGAAAGTATAAATTATTACAGATTCAGCGGTTATTCTCTGTCTCTCCGTCGTAATGACATTTTTTACTCTGGCATTACATTTGAAAATATTTATGAATTATACTTATTTGATGAACAATTCCGAAGCATTATTATGAAATTCTGCGGAATTGTTGAAGTTTCATTTCGAAGTTATATATCATACTATCATTCAGAGCATTATTCTCCGCTGGGATATTTGTTTCCAAGCAATTTTGATGACATATCCAGACACAGTTCTTTTATAGTCGAGTTGGATAAAGAAATTGAAAGATCGGATGATTACTTTATTGAACATCACAAGACTGATCTTAATAATATATTTCCTTTTTGGGTGGCTATAGAAGTTACTTCTTTTGGAGTTCTGTCAAAGCTATATAAGAACATGAAGATTGAAGACCGTAACGCTATTGCCAAAACATATATTCACTATGGCCGGAAATATGTAGAAAACTGGTTGCAATGCTGTTCTTATGTTCGCAATATAGCTGCTCACGGAGGACGCTTCTATAACCGCCTCTTAAAAGCATGTCCGGTTAAAATAAATACAAAACGCTATCCAAATATAGATAATACATCTCCTTTTGCATTTATTGTAGCAATATATAACCTGTTACCCTCTGACAGAATCAAAAAAATGTTTGTTAAAGATATCCAAGACTGTTTTTCTAAGCACCCTTTTGCACTTTATAAACACATGGGATTCCCAAATAACTGGGATTCAGCTTTATTACATAGTTGAATATTTACAAGGTGAGGTGATAAGAGTGAAAAAACATAGTGGCATTTTTCAATTTGTGACATTTTTCTTCGGATTAGGCTGTATCTGCATATATGGCGCAGTGCTTGCTTTAGGAGAATACATAGTTGGTGTTCTTACATTTGCACTTGGAGTATTCTTGATATGGAACAAAAGCTTTTATCATGGCAAAGTCGTCTATATTGCTTATTGGATATGGGCAGGAATACTGCTTGCTGATGGATGCATGTTTTGTGCTATGAGTAATACCCTAAATGAAGAATTCAAATATCGGACCATGGTTTGCGGATTGTCCTTCATACTTGGAGGTACAGTCTTTGCTACAAGAGCAATCCTTCACAAAAAGTGGGGACTTATTGGTGCTATATATGATAATCCCAAGTCAAAAATGCCTCAGCAAATCCAGAAAATCTATGAAAAGCGACCTGTTCACCTACAACAGAAGAACTCTTGCGAGACTCAATGTGCTCAGTTTAAACAGAACCTGGTTCAGCAGGAGCAGTCGCATATTCAACCACAACAATCTCTTGCACACACAAAAGAATTTTCAATGGATGATATAGATCAAATCTCAAATATTACAGGCAAAAAAATGAAAGGGGATTTATTCGAACAATATTGTGCACGACTCCTTGAACTAAATATGTTTTCCAATGTGCAGGTTGTAGGTGGTTCCGGAGATCTCGGAGCCGATATCATTGCATGGAAAGGAAATCGAAAATACTGTATTCAGTGTAAATGCTACAGTAATACAGTTCCATATCATGCACTTGAGCAAACTGTTACTGCAAGAAAAAATGTAGGAGCCTCTGAAGCTATACTTTTGTCCAACAATTATTTTTCAAAACAGACAAGACAAATCGCCCCTGAGCATCAAATTGTTTTGTGGGACAGAGATAAGTTGGCAAAACTAATAGATAACGCAAATGCCGTATTAGAAAGCAAATAATAGTGTATGTAGCCACCTTATAGTAGAATTTAGTCTTTATGTTACATAAACTTATTCTATTCCCCTTAACATTACTTTTTCCGCTATTGGCTCCAATATCCCGGCAAGGTTTTCCAATTCTTCTTTAGTAAAGGAATCATAATCCCCGGACTTATCAAGTACCGTATCGCGGTAGACATAGGACTGAAGATAATAATGCCTTACCCTGCTGCCATTACCGGATTCATCAATAATCTCTGCAAGCCAATCCCTTATATCAGTAAAATCATCTGCTGTATGCAGCCCTTTGACAACGGTTGTACGAAATTCATAGTCAATGTCTGAGCCTGTAAGAATTCTTACAGATTCCGATATTCTGTCAATATATCCGTTGTCTGCAGAGTGCCCTGCCGTTTCTACAGCCTCATTCGGTTCTGACACAAGACCCGTGGTCCTGCCGTAATTCTCTCTTCCTGCCTTGATATCCATAGCCACATAATCAAGAAGACCTTCATCAAGAAGCGACTTAAGAGTGTCCGGCTTAAGGCCGTTGGTATCCAGCTTGACCTTATATCCAAGCTGCCTGACTTTTATGATAAAATCCCTTAAGTCCGGCTGTAATGTAGGTTCTCCTCCGGTAATGCATAGTCCCGTAAGTACATTGCTGCGCTTCTTAAGATGGGCAAAGACTTCTTCCTCCGGTATCCTCATATAAGCCGGCGGGTTGAGGACAAGCTCGCTGTTATGACAATAGGGACAACGCATATTGCAGCCTCCTGTAAAAACAGTGGCTGCAACATGCTCCGGATAATTCAATAATGAAGTTTTATCAAAACCGTATATATTCATCCTATGCGTTCTGATTGCTCTTAGCTACTTCTGCAAGTGCTCCTACCGTACCTGTCAGATTAGCTATATCTGAAGGAACCACGATCTTCGTAGCCTGACCATTAGCCATCTGGGCTGCTGCCTCGTACTGCTTAAGCTTAAGGTACTGACCCGAAGGATTAGCTTCATTGATAAGTCTTATAGACTCAGCCTGTGCACGCTGCACTGCAAGGAGTGCCTGTGCCTCACCTTCTGCCTCACGGATACGCTGTTCCTTGACTGCATCTGCACGAAGGATCGCTGCTTCCTTCTCACCCTCCGCAAGAGTGATGGCCGACTGCTTCTTACCTTCTGCGGTAAGGATAGCCTCCCTCTTCTCTCTCTCGGCTCTCATCTGCTTCTCCATTGCATCCTGAATTGATCTCGGAGGCTGGATATTCTTAACCTCTACTCGATTGACCTTGATACCCCACTTATCCGTTGCATCGTCAAGTATGGTCGTTATCTGACCGTTGATCGAATCACGGCTTGTAAGTGTCTCATCGAGTGTCATCGAACCGATGATATTACGAAGTGTCGTAGCTGAGAGATTCTCGATAGCTGCGATGGGTCTCTCCACACCGTATGAGAACATCTTGGCATTGAATACCTCGAAGAATACGACTGAGTCAACCATCATCGTAACGTTATCCTTGGTTATAACAGGCTGTGGCTCGAAGTCTGCTACCTGCTCCTTAAGTGATACCTTTTTCACTACTCTGTAGAAGAAGGGAATCTTGATGTGAAGTCCTGCCTCCCATGTTGCCTTGTACTGACCTAAGAATTCCACTACCCATGCGTTGGCCTGTGGTACGATACAGATACATCTGATGAGTCCGATCACGAGGATCAAAAGAATTATAAGTGCTACTATTGCTTCCATACTTAATTACCTCCCTGATTAATTAATATTATACTACTCATCTATATTATGCAAGTAGTTTACATAATCCACCACCATCATAGCTATCTTAAAAGTAAGCGCATCCTCGAATACCCTCATATCCAATCCTATTGTCTCTTTAAGCTTCTCCATCCTGTATACAAGTGTATTACGATGGATATAGAGCTGTCTCGATGTCTCCGATATGTTCAGATTATTCTCGAAGAACTTATATACTGTAGACAGTGTCTCTTCATCCAGCTCCTTAGGCATTGAATCCCCGAAGACCTCATGGACGAACATCTCACAGAGGCTTAAGGGAAGCTGATATATGAGCCTTCCTATACCTAAGGTCTCATAATCGAGCACCTCAAGACTTGTATAGAATATGCTGCCCACATCAAGAGCCATCCTTGCTTCCTTATATGATTTGGAGATGTCCTTAAGCTCGCATACCGGTAAGCCATATGATACCCTTACATTGATCATCGCCTCCGTATTGAAGATATCAACGATTCCATTGGCTATCTCCTTGATATCCTCTCTGGACGCATCCTTCTCTATATCCTTGATAAGTATCACACTCTGCTCGTCCACAGATATGACCTGATTGCCCGCATTCTCCACATACAGGCTTCTCATAAGCTCCATGGCTATATTATCACGGTCATTAACAGTCTCTACTATATAGACAACCCTTCGTACATCATTCTCAAGGTGAAGCTTGACCGCCTTATTGTGGATGTCCACAAGCAGCATATTATCAAGCAACAAATTCTGGTAGAAGCTGCTCCTGTCTGTTCTGTCCTTATATGCTATGATAAGGTTCTTAAGCTGACATACTGCAACCTTACCCATCATATATGCATCCGGTACAGAACCGCTCACAAGCACATATGCACATTCATCATCATCCATGACCTTAAGGTAGCATTCCTTGGATATTGTCTGCGAGTCCGCATTCGATTCAAAAAAGGACCGGACTGCCTCTGTCTCATCCACCTTAGGTTCTTTTGTACTCATGACCAGTCTGCATGTATCATCGTACAGTCTGTACTCAGCTCCTGTAACAGATGCAAGCTCTTCGAGTGTTTTTTGTATTATTGCGTTGGATATCATATTCTGGAATTCCTCACAGGGTTTCTACACTACTATTATAGGTTATATTTTACCCGATTCGGTTTTTTTACGCAAATTTTCTTTGCATACCAAAAAGGAGCGTTGCATAAGCAACGCTCCCTGTGATTACATATTCTGCTGATGTTAAGACTAGTTGGTGATAACCTGCTCTGTCTCCTTATCGAATACATGTACCTTCTCAACATCGAATGCAAGCTTAACCTTATCTCCCGGACGGGCTGTTGTACGAGGATTAACTCTTGCTGTGATAGGGAACTCTTCAAGATCAAAGTACAGATAAACCTCTGCACCAAGGAGCTCGTATACCTTAACTGTTGACTCGAATGTGCACTTAGCTGTCTCAATGAACATCTCCGAATCATATACATCCTCAGGTCTGATACCGAATGTAACAGTCTTGCCGTCATAGCCGCCCTCAATAAGCTTCTTAGCCTTAGCGGGAGGAAGAGGAAGTGTCTGTCCTGCGAAGAGGAGATTAACATTCTCACCCTTAACCTCAACCTTGGCATCGAGGAAGTTCATCTGAGGTGATCCCATGAATCCTGCAACGAAGAGGTTCTGAGGCTTGTCGTAAAGGTTCTGAGGAGTATCAACCTGCTGGATGACACCGTCCTTCATAACGAC
>ODAI010128835.1_pt1 | contig 68068 bp, 94 predicted proteins | sample 1539321 | NCBI WGS metagenome assembly ODAI01 (sample SAMN02144231, study PRJEB22623) | gut metagenome | biome: sheep rumen | host: Ovis aries | place: New Zealand
CAGACAGCAGAAGAGAAGCGTTCTATCGTCATGGACGTCTTCCCAATTTTATATAAGAGATTCGACAACCTCAGTTTACGCTCTGAGCGTGCAGCAAAGAAATGCAACAACTATCCGTACTATGCACAGATGGAGACTACAATCCAGGACTCCGGCAAGTGGATAGTCTTCGCAGTCTTTATGAATAAGCCTACGCAATCACGAGGCATATTCCTTCAATTCCACGCATTCCAGCCATATGAAATCACCAATGCAAAGAATCCGAAGAACAACGGCATCGGCTTCTTCTATATAACAGCACACGGTGCACAACTGGACGTTCAGATTTCAGAGTTTCCACCGCACTTAATTAATAGGATGATAGAGCGTCTGCCGGAACAACATATCTTATCAATGAATGTATCGCAATTATGCAAGTTCATATTGAAAGATAATCTCCAAGGTTCTTATACTATCATCCGGACGAATAAGACTATGAAGTGTGAAGAACGAGACGTCCCGACGACAGTCACTTCAACACAGCATGGTCAGTTCTTAGGCATTCTCCCACTCGAGAACTATACATGCAATCTCACATTTATCTCAAATAAAGAAATGCATCTGTCTCAACATGCAATCAATAGTTTCTCCAAGACGCTGTCTATTCATGCGTCTGACTATAAGGATATGGTCGGCGGAGCAGTTAAACCAGAAGTCATTGAAGAAGTTCTCTCTGAACTCGGATGCGATGAGATGATGGACGAAGCGCAGAAACTCTTAGCAGATGAAACAAGAAGTTATTTCGTCTCAAAGAAGATGCTAAGGCATACTATTTAAGATGTCTTGCTTAATTATAGTGAAGACGTCCTAATAGTTCTAAAATAATTTGCACATTATTTGTATTATAAAGATTAATTACTATCTTTGCAAAGTCAAACGACAATTCATATTTTCATTAATAATTAAAACATTATGGACATTTACAAAAACTTTGCCAAGCAAGCAGACGACAATCTGGAAGCATTCCTTCTGGACGCATCGGCACAGCTTGAAGAGAAAATGAGAGAGAAGAAAGGACTTGAGTGGATAACTGCATGTCCGAAGTCACCGTACATCCAGATTGCCAGCGAAATCAGCGGCAAGTCTACTCAAGAAATCTTCACTGAGTTCTACAATCGTCTTGGACGAGACTTCATTGCACGTCCTATGAACAACGGGACGTCTAAGATTTCTCTGATGTCATCTGACGTAATGGCGTACAACCACAACGGACGTCGTTTCACCCACAACAAGAAGACAAACGTCCTGGAGTCTATCGGCAGCAGCATCAAGATTCCCGGAATCCACAGGGACGAAGTCGAGACAGCGTTCAAGTACCTCGACCTGTTGTCAGCAGAGACACTCGGTTGCACGTACAGTGAACTCAAAGACAGAGTCATCATGCACTTGATGGAGAATCCCATTACACAGCAGCCTGCTGCCATGCTTCATGAGATTAATGAACATACGTCTGAGGACGTCAACCAGGAAGAGACTCCGGTTGTTGAAAATGAAGTCAAACAAGACGTCCAGACTACAGATGACAGAGACTTCATCGCTAAAGCAATCGAGTTGATTATCGAAGGTCATAAGCGTGCTGCTATGACTCCGGACAAGAAGAATCGCATCAAGCGCATCTCTGACGAGTATGCAGCCCGTGTAGCAGAAATCTCTGACGGACGTATCATCATGGAGTATCGCTCTCAGGTTGTCTCCAGATCCAAGAAACAAGTCGTCAAGACATTCATGAAGAATACCAAGGAACTTGCTGCAATTATGCCAGACAACTGGTGCGGAATGATGTCGGACGACAAACTCGAAGAGAAACTCCGTGAAGCATTCGGACGTCCTCTCGACAACAATGAGAGGAAAGTTACTACTGATGCACCAGATACCATATTCGACTTCAACCGCTTCAAGAACGTCTATGAAAAGTACAGCCAGATGTTCTCAAACAACTTCACTGCAGAACTCGCACAACAGGCCAGCAAGGAAATCTACGATGCTACAAACGGCAATGTAGACGTCCGTATAATCTGCATGAACCAGCGCACCGGTGCTATCGTCGCTTATGCCGGTAAGTCGCCGAAACTCAAGTCATATGCAAACAGCATCGGCGTACGCAACAGCGTGCTCAGCTTCAAGAAATTCTCAGAACACGTCCGCAATGCATTCAGCGCAGAACTAGAGAACAAGAGCATCAAGGACGTCTCTAAGAAAGTCTACAATATGCGTAAGAAGCATATCGGTCGCGAAGCAAAGGAGTTCGACATTCAGGTATCTGCAGAGAATCCAGTCAAGACGATGATGCCGTCTCAGTTCGAGCGTCGTGTATTCAAGAAGAACTTCAGACTTCTTGAGTTGACAGTGAAGGACGGTATGATGACAATCGTCCAGAAATGCAAGCCAGGCAGTATGGTAAGGACTGACTCCACCCATTGCGTCTTGACGACTAACGGACACAACCGCGCTGTATTCTCCAAGACGTACAGAAAACTCAATGCCTCAGAGAATATACTGTTCCACATCGTAAAGAGATTCTGCGGGTGGAAAGACAACGAAAGTGCTGTGATTACCTTGCAGATGGTTTCAGACGATGACAACGCTACTGTCTACAAAGTAAAGAATGTGAAACCACAATCATACGACTTTAATAGCAAGATTGCTGCTGAAAAGTAAGCAAAATGTCCATAATAAAGAAAGAGTGACTGTCATTTGATAGTCACTCTTTTGTATTTCACTGAAACATATTTTAAGGTAACGATATACCTGTTGGCTATATCTTTAATTTATTCGTTATAAAGTATGTTTCATCCATACGTAATCAGCATCTTCATCATCGTAACAGAAATCACTATATCCATGATTAGCATACCAATCGTGTACCCAGGATGTTTTTAGCACCTTCAGACAGATTACAGTATAATTGTACTTCTTGGCTTCTTTATCAGCAAGTTCAAGTATTTTGTTACCAAGTCCACGACCTCTTGCTGATTGCTCTACCTTTACATTTGATAGATACATAGTATTCTTATCATCATTATAAGCATATAGAGCAAATCTACAGAAATCATTATTGTAATAGTAAATTATACCCCAATCTGTTGTTTCTTTCGTGATATTCATATTTTATCTATTCATCATTTTTAGCCAACAAGTATATCGTTACTTATTTTAATCTGTTAGTGGCATTGCTGGTCTGAACTTTTTCGGACATTTGCTTCTATTGAACATATAAGAACAATCTGCATTATCTCTTATCTTCCACTTCGATATATCTTGTGCAAAGTCAGCGTCTTCGAACATATGACTGAAGTTCGATCCATTACGAACGTCCCACTGACTAATGTCTGTATTAAAGACGGAATTAGTAAACATCTCCTTGAACGTGTTTACTCTGCTCACGTCCCATTTCCTCAAGTCTCCGTCAAAGACATCGTTATTATAGAACATCCGGATCGTACTCTGCAATTTCGGAGTCTTCCAATTAGAGATGTTACCGTTGAAGCTTGCGCTTCTGAACATCTGATGCATGATTCTCACATTAGATACATTCCATTTGCTGATGTTACCGTTGAACTGTGAATAAGCAAACAAGTCAGCCATGTTCTCTACAGATGAGACGTCCCAATCAGAGATATTGCCAGTGAATGAAGTTGCATTGAACAATCCCTCCATCTCAATGACGTGTGAGACGTCCCATGATGAAATCTTACCGTTGAACTTGCGACGGTCTTCAAATAGGAAACTCATATCAGTCACTGCAGACGTGTTAAGCCACTCCAGTGAGCATTCATATCCATAGACGTCAATTGCTGCTTCTACAACTTTATGAATGCTGTCATTGTCAACTCTGTAATAACCGTTCGGTAAAGACTGCAAGTCTATCGAGGGTTGACGTCCTTCCAGCAATTCTCTGACTGCTTCTTCGACAGACTCGTAGATGACGTCTTCGGTTTGTGTGATATCTATCTGGTGGACGTCCAGGAAGTCCTCGTTGATATTCTTCAATGAATCCGGAGATGCGAAAGCCTGGTAATTCTTCTTGCTCGGAAGTTTAAGCAGTTGCGGCACATATGCTTCCGGGACTTCACTCTGATAGAACATACACTGTATGTTGCACTTCTTGTTGACGTCCCACTTACTTATATCCCCACCGAAGTCAGAGAAAGCAAACATAGAATTCATGGACAATACATTCCGGACGTCCCAATCACCTATGTCACCATTAAATGATGACTTGTAAAACATCTAATACATCGTCCGGACGTTTCCAGTCTGCCAATCTGAAATCTCACACTCCAGGTCGCAGTTCCTGAACATACCAGACATGTCTCTCACTTCACTGACGTCCCAATCACCGATTCCGTACACACGTCCAGTGAAATCAGACTGCTCAAACATATGACTCATGTTCTTCACACTCGAGACATCCCACCTCGAAATGTCGCCGTCAAACTCAGACAACTTGAAGAGATTGCTCATATCATCTATTCCGGACACGTCAATCCAGTTCAGCGAGCATTCATTACCGAATAATATACAACTGTGCAATACTGCTTTAGATAAATCTTCTGAACTGGACACATGATAATAAGCATCAGGAAGACTGCAGACGTCAAACGACGGTCTGAAACCATGAAAAATCATATCATCGATTTCTTCAAGCACTTCAGTCCGGACGTCTACCTCACCTTTTCCAACATCTTCCAGATGAGCGTCCAGGAAGTCTTCATTGACAAACTCACGTCTGTATTCAACCATTGCTTTACTGGCAGCAGTAGGATTCTCCGTTATTCTCTTAGGAGCATACTCATACTTTATCTTACACTGCTAGAACATTCCAATGAACAGACAGTCTGCTGGAATCTTCCAGCCTGATATGTCACTGTTGAAAGAAGAGAATGCAAACATGCTTCTCATGTCTGCCACAGAAGATACATTCCAGTCTTTGATGTTCCCGTTAAACGAAGAATAGAAAAACATAGAATGCATCCTGTGTATGTTGCTGACGTCCCATCTCGAGATGTCTCCGTTGAAACGGTTACGAATAAACATCTCACTGAGCGACGTCAATCCGGAAACGTCTATCCAGTTGAGGTTGCATTCTTCACCGAGGATGTCCGGCACTCTAGCAATGAATTCACGAAGTTGCTTTGAACTATCCGGCTTCCAGTAAGCATCGGGCAGACTACACAAGTCTATTACAGGACGTCTTCCTTCAATGACTCGCTATACGTCAGCACAGACATCTTCGTAAATGAAGTCGTCATTGCTTTGGACATCTGTAAGAATGTCTTCCCTGTCCAGATAGTCTTCGTTTATTCTGCTATAGTTCATTATACCTTTCTATACTCTGATTTGGCGTCGAAACACGGGCAAGCCTTGATCCATTCACTCGGTTCCACAGTTCCATTGTGGTTCTTGTCCGGCGAGAAGTCACGATGACCCTGTATCTTTGCCTTTGGATACAGTTTCCTCAAGTCCACTAACAGAGCAAGCAAAGCAGCCTTCTGTGCTTCTGTACGAGTGTCTTTTGGTTTCAAGTCCTTATAAGCAACACCCGGCTTCTGTTCTTCCAGACCACCCACATAGACAATTCCGATAGAATATGAGTTGTAGCCGGTCACATGAGCACCGGAGATGTCGACGTCACGTCCGTTATGCACACTTCCGTCACGATAGATGACATAGTGATAGCCGATGTCCTTGAAGCCGCGATTCTTGATGTGCTCCTTGCGAATCTGCTCGACAGTCATATCCTTTCCCTCCGGAGTTGCCGTACAGTGGACGACAATCCAGTCTATGCGACGCTTCGATTTCTTCAGTTTCAGTGCTGTAGACGCAACGCTCGGAATAAGCAATGCTAAAGTCTTAGGTCCGACTATTCCATCTGGTGTCAGTTTATGGTCTTTCTAGAACTGCTTGACTCGTTCCTCTGTGAGTGGACCGAACACTCCGTCCGGATATAAGTTCAGAGCCTTCTATATGAGCTTGACTGTCTCTCCACGAGAACCCTTTTTGAATATGTCCATATTATATTATTGAAAACGTTTTCTTATTATATGTTAGACTTCCAGGACGTCCATCCTTCATCTTATCCCAGTCTTCGTCCAGCGTCGTGCGTCCTTTCTGATGACTGTCGGAACGTGAAATGCATTTATCTCGTTGTCGTAATCGAACATCCCTGTAACATCAGCATCATCACTGACTTGCCATCTGGAGATGTCTCCGTCGAAAGTAGAGAAAGCGAACATGTGTGAGAAGTTTCTCACATTACGGACGTCCCACTCGCCTATATTGCCGTTGAACTTTGAGTACCGGAACATACAGTCAAATGTCTCTGCATTAGAGACGTCCCATCTGGAGATATCAATCGTATGCTTCAATCCGCGAAATGCATAAGTGAAGTCTGTTATATTGGAGACATCAATCCAGTTCATATTGGCATTCTCACGGAATAACGGCTGTCTCGGCCAATCTACAACGACTCTCACCTTTGCGCAGAAGTCCAGGAAGTCATCATTATCATCGAACCGATAGTAAGCGTCCGGAAGATTGCACAGATTAATATCAGGACGCTCACCTCGGATGACCTTGAATACGTTTTCGTGGACGTCTTCATAGATGACGTCATTCCTCTGAGAAATCGCTTCGAGTTCCTCTGCGTCCAGATAGTCTTCGTTCACTCTCTTGTAGTTCATGTTGTATTTATTTCTCAGACGTCCTTTGCAATCAGTATATAGTTATAGTAAACGAGTATATCTCAGATTCATCATAGTTCACAAGGTCGTCCGGAACTACTTTATAGTAAGTTGTATACGTTCTCTCGTTCGTAGCCCACAGCATCCCGAGTCCGGTTCCCCAGTTCATGTCGTCCAGGTTAGTCCAGTAAATCATATCAGAGGAGAAATAGACATTCTTCTCGAATGTTCCGAACTCAGACGGCAACAGTTTGTTCAGGACAGACGGCTTTTCCAGTCCATTGACAAAGTCATGCTCATTTCCGTCATACGGGATATGCGTATGGCAAATCTATTTGAAAGCTTCATTGTCCAGGCACGACTTCACCTTGCTTACAGTGACACGTCCGAGATAGATACAGTTCTGAAACTGAAGAACTCCGTCATATGTCTTCCTATAGTCGACCAGGTCATTGCAGCTGTCATACGGTCTAATGTATATATCATAGATGCCGGCGTTCACAGCGACTGGCTTCACATTTGCTTCTCCGTAAGTCCTGTTGTCTGTCGAGTACAGTATATAATCCGCACTTCTGAGTGCGCCACCCTTGACGAGGACGTGTTCCTTCCCATCGTACTCAAAATCTCCTGAAAGTCCGAAGTCGTCCGTGAAGAAATATCCTTTTGATATAGTCACGCTTCCTTTCTTCACCGGCATATGCTCGTCCGGCATTCCGTCCCGTGCAAGTTCAGTCGTGACTATGGTTCCGTTCTCAGTCTCACACCAGTACCACACGTCATATGTTCCTGGATCTTTAGCAGCAGGCTTGACATTCGCATCGCCTGAGTCCCACACATTGTCAGTGAATCCGTAGTAAGCAATATCCGTGTCACGATTAGGACGTCCGGTAGTCAGTTCATGCATGGTTCCGTCATAGACAAAGTCGTTGACGACATCAAAGTCATCAGTGAAGAATTTCTTCAATTTGATGACGCTCGTGATACTTCCGGAAGCATCCGGCGCATATCTTGTGTCAAGATAGCCGCTGGCGTCGTTATCTTTATTATAGTAATACACTCTGTATCCGACTTCGTATGTTCCGACTTCAGTAGCAGTAGGGACGTGTCTGCTGAAATTCCCGCAATCTACATTATATAACACAGTACAGTTCTCAAGACACAGTTTTCCGGGTGTACATAGATTGATGGAACTTCCTGTATATTCTGCAGTCACCGCTTTCGGAGCAGACGTCCACGCAGTAGTTGCAGGATAGAGACGGAACTTGTTCCATTTTACGAACGTAGAACCGTCTGCCACAAATGCACTATCATAGACGTCTTCAGACGGCCATATCAGATTCTTGTACGAAATTTCGTGTTTCTCTGAATCCAGCAGCCTGGTGCATATATAGTAAGTTCCGGGTTCGGAAATCTTACTTACGAGTTCTGAATTGCGTTCATCACATATATAGTTCTTGAGACTTCCTCCCCATTTGATGGAACCATTCTTCTAAATGGGATTATAAGATTGTCCGGTGAACCGGATTGGGCTTTTCAATATGGGAATAGAATTGAACGGATATGCCTTGTTAATGACGGCAGTGCTCACATCGTACGCAATAGTGCTGTTGTGTTCATCATCTCCTTGGACGTAAAATACAACCGGATAAGAACCGGCATCCGTCTTCTCGATGATGTTAGATTGGTATGACGTGTCTGTCGTTATGTACTGAGGCGTGCCCGCATCTGATATGCATACAGTGTGGATTTTCTGGGGACTGGTGTTGTAGTTCAGTTCCATCACTTTTGGATAACTGTATATGCTGATGTCCGATTTGTCTGTTGCCATTTAAACATTGATATATGAGACTTTCCTGGAAGTCTGTATATTTTCAATATTTATTCGTCTGGACGTCCGTCCGGCATACCCTTTATAATATATAATGAACGCATATACGCATGAGAACTATAAACGGAACCTAATTCAACAACTTTATTGTTAATTACTGTTAAATAAACGTTTAAAATTTGCACGGTTCAGAATTAATGCTTACCTTTGCAAACAGAAACGAGGAGACAGTCTCCGAGTAATGTACAGCAAATAAATCAAACGTTATGGAAATCGATTTAAGCAAGCTCTTCAAAGGTGCTACAATCAACATCAGCATCAACGCTAATATGGATGCTGAAGCAGTCAAAATGTTCATGCAGTTACTGGGTGGTAACTCAGCCAACATCAATGTCAACACTACTACAACTACGGAAAAGACCTCTGAGACGTCAGAAAGACAGCAAACGTCCAACAGTCAGTCTAAGGAAAATAAATCAAACAGCGAGGCCGGGAAGAAGTCTGACGACATGTTCGACATCGCTGCAGTCTGCAAGACCATTCGCGAATACGCAGAACTGGCGAAGTCCGGTGAGGACATCAAGGATACATCTGCTATCATGGCAGAGGAAATCAACAAGATGACTAACGGTCGTGTGCATGTCTTCTTGGGAACCATCGGACGTTACCATGCAATACTTCCCAACTTCATCAAGACTCCGGAAGTCTGTGCTATGCTCCGCAAGGACGGAAAGCGCGGCGGTTGGGCAGGATGGCTGCAGTTCGACAAGATGGAAGACGTCCTCAGGAACGCATTCACCAATCAGGAAATCACTGAGATAGTAGAGCGTCATTCAACTACGCTGGCCGGCCAGAAGCGTGCGAAGTGCCACAAGAATTCCGGATACAGCCAGGGAACATATGGACGTGTACGTCCGGGTTCGATGATGATGCGCATGCGCTGCAAGAAAGGCAGCGACGAGCTCGCACCCATGGTGATCGACGCTGAACTGGCAAGAGACCTCTTCGAGAAGGGCTACACACACGTCACCATCGGCTCACTGAGCAAGAATGACGTCCCGGTCGAGAACTCCAAGTATATCAACCTCATCTTCAAGAAAGAGAAGAACCGTACCCGTAAGGAGGCTAAGCACAAGACGATGTCCAGACTGCATCCGTACGGACTCAACAAGAGCGCTGAGGACGCAGAGCATCGCATCACTACATATGCCATCAACGGCGATGCATTCCAGAGAACCATTCTCAATTTCTTCAACGAGACCTGTACTGGGCTCAAGGAATGCATGTTCAAGCTCGTGCCTACTGGAAACGAGAACGAGCACGGAGTGGCATACCGCATAGAGAAAGCAACCGCTTAAATGTTCCATAACGTGGGAGGGACGTCCGGCAAGAACTAAACAATTGCTGTCATACATTCAAACATTCGAAAGAAAGTCCGGACGTCCCGTTTTTAAAACAAGTTTAATCATCAAAGAAAATAAAGGATATGAGAAAGATGAAAGTAGCGGCTAAGAAAACCCGCATAACAACAAAGAAGAATATCACGCCAGGTGTCATGGACGCTGACGGTCATGTAGTGTTCGCCGGTGACTTCGTGTCACTGCTCGATAAGAACGGATTCGAACTGATCGACGAAGATACGTTCGAAGACGTAGTCAAGGTAATCGGAAGCACACTCGAGAACAAGGTCGTCATCGACGGCGTAGAGTACGAGAGCAAGGACTTCCGTCTGACTAGGCAGACAAGAAAGAACTAAGTTATTTGCTTTGCAAATCGCATTTAGGATTTGCCATTTATATACCTATTTGTTTTACGAGAGCCTCGCTGAGAAGCAAGGCTCTTCTTTTTTGTACTGGGTTGTACATGAATGTTGGACGTCCTGTAAGTCTGTCCTTCATGTTAAATATAGTTAACGTTAGAAAAATAAACGTCCAAATTTTTGCATATTTGAAAGATAATGTGTATCTTTGCGCACAGAAACAATAAAGATATAAGATTATGAACGTACATGATACTGTAAAGAGAATGCTAATGGTTTATCCAAGCGTGACAATAAATGCACTAGACGCTTACGACCATCTGTTCTGCATTATAGGCAACGGCTATGAGTGGCAGAATGGCGAGCTTGTAGAAATTTCAGATATTCCATTAAGCGTCCCGATGTTATCTGAAGCACTCGACATTGCTATGCAGTTCAAGATGCTCGATAATTCTTATTCACTGTTCGAGTCTACACAGGAAATCTATAAGATGCGTCATGACGGCAAAGAAGACATGAAAGGAATTATAGAGAGTTTCTCCAAGAAGATGTACAACATGCTCAAGGAGTCAGTCAGCCTCATCTGCCGTACAGAAGAGCGTCTGAACGACTTCGACGTCCCTACATTAGAGCGCTATCCGGAAATCTTCATGAAGAACTATGAATTCCGTCTATACGGACTCTGTGAATGTTCTGAACTGTGCAATCTCCCAGATGACATCAAACCAGACTGGCTGGACGCTGCAGAACGAATGCTCAACTTCATCAAGACTCATCCTGAGACCTGGCGAAAGGACTACGAAGAAGAGTACAACAAGTGGATTCCGAAGATTGAAGCACGGATAGAAGAACTCAAGAACAAGTAAGCAATGAGACAATACGAGAAGCAATATAAGAAGATTGTGCTGAACATCCCGCATGCGTCTAAGTTGATGACACCGTTGACGTGCGGATGGACAGACAAGAATGCATTACAGAAGCATATCGACAGATGGACAGACTGGAAGACCGACTTACTGTTCACTGTCAAGGACGAACGAATCATCCCAGTGATAGCAAAGTGGTCCAGGTTCATGGTCGACTGTGAGCGTCTGGAAGATGACCCGCTTGAAGAAATAGGTCAGGGAATCATCTACACCAAGTTCGAAGATTGTACCAGACGTCCGTTGACGAAATTCTTGCAGGACGCCTTGATGGACGAATATCATAAGCATATCAATGCCCTAAAGCAGGGACTCACTCCGAATTCACTTCTTATAGACTGCCACAGTTTCCCGTCTGACTTGTCGGACGTCGATGTCTGCATCGGATTCAACTATGATGACTGGTCGACTCCGGATGACAAGACTGTATATACTATCAAGAGCGTATTCGAAGACGCTGGATATCGTGCTGAGTATAATGAGCCGTACAGTAACAGCATATCTCCGAAGACAGATTTCAACTATGCGTCCGTAATGATAAATCTGAACAAGCGGACGTATCTCGATGAGAACACGCTGCAGTTCATTCCAGAAGGACGTAAGAAGATGAAAGCGGCTATCAATGAATGTTACAAACAATTATTCAAATTATGAGAACAATATCAAAACCCACAAATGAGCAGTTGCAGCGACTAATGAATCTCATTGCACTGCCTGCAGTTATTGACGAAGAATCAATCGGCGACAGGTTCTACTTCAAAGATGCGTCCGGAAGTTATTTCATATCTGATTACACAAAGTGGCTCAAGCAGAAATATCCGGCCGTCTATAAGAAGGCTTCGACTGACGGTGACATAGACAGCATCGAATACGGATTCTGGTGGAGAATAGACGGCACTGATGGCGATGCAGGATTCGAACCGTTCAAGAAGTGTGCCGAGTATATCTACACACACGAGAGTGCTCTTGAAGGCGTCTGCAATGAACTCAAGGAATATCTGGACGACTTCGATAACGGATACAAAGAGGAAATGGGTATTGATGAAGAACGCTGGTCCAGGGACTTCAATCCGTTCGAATCTGAAGAAGACTATCGTTCAGAGCTTGCTGCGCTCTTCAAAGACGTCGATTATAATGCAGACGTCCAGGACGTCTCAAAGCAAGAAAGCAAAAGTCTGGAATCGACTATCATCAACTTCAATGCCCCGGACGCCAAGCCGGGTCGTAAGGCACCTGAGATTGATGACTACGAGTTCACCAAGAAAGTCCTCGATCTGGTGAAGTTCAACGCAGATGATTTGCCGACAGCAAGCCAGTTCACAAGAAGCAATCGTATGATTGGAATTCCGAAATCACTACTGCGTGACTTCAAGACTAAGATAGAAGATGCATTCGTCCGTCAGAACCCAGCTCTTAAGAAGGTCTATGCTGACATATCAAAGGTGGACGTCCCGTGTGAGAACACTGAAGGAAGTTGGGTCCTCTGTGTATATGTCGATATAGACGACTTCGGATATATCACTATGATGTGCGGTTCCGGGGAGCGCAATCACAGCACAACGCTGCCGGTCGTTTTCTTCATTTATTGGGACGGTTCTGCATGGAGAGCATTCGTGCCGGTTAAAGGTAATGCTATCAACATGAAGACTCGCAAACCCATTTCACTGGACGTCCGTTGTCACATAGACACTATAGAAGACAAGCAGTATCTGGAAGGTATTGGTTTTAATTGGGAGCAGTCGTTCAAAGACTGGACGCCGGAGTGGGACGTCTTGCGCGGACAACTCTATAAGCGCATCATTGTTGAGAACGAAGAGTAATCATTAAACGTTATTAATATTTTGCCCACCCGAAGTATCCCGGCTCGTGATGAGTCGGGACTTCTTTATTAATGAAATATGAGAAGTCCTAATAAACTATAATAATACAACAGAAGTTTGTACAGTTCAGAGATTCTTACTATATTTGCAGAGGTAAATTTCTATATTTTGACCATTTACATTCCTGTTCGTATTAGCGGATACGAAGATATTGCATTACCTGAGATCTTCCCGGCTCGAGACGAGTCGGGAGTTCTTTTTGTATGACTTGAACGTCCAGCATCTGCATTATAGTTAATTTAATTTAAAACAAGTCGAATTAACATATGAAATCATTGCTCAATCCGATAATTATATTAAATTTGCATCGTATAATAATTAAAGTATAAAGGCTATGCAATTAAGATTACCCATAACCGTCCAACTTGAGATAACGGACAACTGCAACTTTCGTTGTCAGCATTGCTATCGTCTGGAAGACGCTGAACGTCGATTCAAGGAATCAGATGACGAACGCATCATGGAGATTGCACGACGTCTGGCAGAAGACCAGGTCTACAACATCATCTTGACAGGCGGAGAACCGTTGACACGTCCGGATTTGCTGAAACATCTCGTGAAGTTTCTGAACGATGCTGACTGTAACGTCAATATCAACACGAATCTTACTTTGCTGACAGACGACCTTATTGAGTGCTTCATTGAGAACGACGTCCGCAATCTTCTCGTCTCATGTCCGTCCGGAATTTCGGAAGAGTATAACAAGATTACCAGGACGTCTGCTTTCAATGTCTTCGAGAAGAACCTCCGAAAGTTGAACGAGAGCGGCATCCATCATTCCATCAATATGGTGGTGAACCGGATGAACGTCCATTCTGTGCGGCAGACTGCAGAGTTTGTCAAGGAATGCGGTTCGACGAGATTCGGTGCAACTCCGATGTCACTCAACGCACTCTATCCTCGCAAAGACCTCCTGTTATCTAAAAAAGAAGTCACTGATGTATTGTGGGAACTCAACGCCATACACGAGGAACTCGGTATGGACATCGACGTAATGGAGGCATTGCCGAAGTGTGCTGTCCCGAGAGAACTCGTCCAGAAAGGACTGTCGTTCACCAGACGAAAATGTCAGGCTGGTCTGACAACAGCAGCAATATCATCGAACGGAGATGTACGTCCGTGTACACATAATCCGAAGTCATGCGGAAATATGCTTGAGAGACCGCTCAGTGAAATCTGGAAAGACATGTCGTCCTGGAGAGATATGACATACGTCCCAGAAGATTGTCGTGACTGTGCACTGATGTCGAGATGCAACGGTGCCTGTCGTATTAATGCACTGACAATGAATAGACGTCTGGATGGTCGTGATATATGGATGACTGCTCCAATATCAAAGAGTGAAACTATCAAGGACGGACGTCCTGTACTGACACCTGAGACTCAAGTCAGAATGATGAAGACGAAACTGAAGTTCCGCAATGAAGGTGACGGATACAAGCTCGTATTCGGACGTAACGGACGCCAGGTTGCAATGGTGAATGATGAAGTCGTCAAACTCATCGATATGATTGGAGACAAGACGATGAGCATCCGTGAGATTGCCGCTATGGGTGATGCAGAACCCGAGAATGAGAAGTTGACGTCCGTATTAAGACATCTGATTTCGAGGAGAATAATGAAAATAGAACAATAAATATACTCGTCATGAAGAATAAGATTGAATTTGACAACATGGAAATCGGTTACGGATATGCGTCCAAGACCGGTGATGCTGACAGCACTTCTAGTGCTAACTGCTATGACGGAGGTGGAGACGACGGATGCGACAACACCTGCGATAACGAAAGCACAGGATACGACTGTGATTTATAAACGTATTAAAACTTTAAGGAACATGAAAGAGATTGATTTCAACAAGATGGACGTCCAGACCAAGGTTGGTTCTAAGGACGGAACACCGGTGAACAATGTGACCGGTGACTGCTACGGATGTGATTCATCAGACGGCGATAACGACGGATGGTGCGACTGCGACGATGGCGGAAGCGATGAGAAGTGATTAAGAGTATTGTTATAACATGAAAAAAGAACGTCTGGTCAGATGACTGGACGTTCTTTTTTGATAAATACAGCGATGAGTAATCTTGTTACATATACGAGAATCAACGAGGACTTCCTGGACGTCCATCAGTCATCTGATTATCTCAATGCAGACGACGTCATTTATGATGAAGTCCGTGCTGAGATTAAGAAGATGCAAGAAGATAGAACAGGTGACTTGTATATGCCGTCAATAGATCTCTGCAGACTTCCTGACGCTTACTATAAGCCAGATAATTATCAGGAACTCTGGAACATCGTCAGACTCGTCCCGTCGACGTATAGTCTGGAATGTAACTTGAACTGGATTGACGTCAAAGGAATGACTGACTTGAGTTATATATTCGACGGAAGCGGATTCGACGGTGATATCTCCAGATGGGACGTCAGCCAGGCAGTCAACATGGCAGGTATGTTCGCAAGCTCAGCATTCAATAAGGATATCAGCAAGTGGGACGTCCGTAACGTCCGTTATATGGACGGAATGTTCACGTGGGCATTGTTCAACCAGGACATTTCTGATTGGGACGTCAGCCAGGTCAAGACAATGAGAGAGATGTTCATGAACAGCGATTTCAAAAAAGCAGCGCTGTTGAACAAGTGGAACAATAAAATACAGTACAACTGCAATACGGATAACATGTTCAAGAGAACGCCGGAAATAGACGACCAAGGTAATTAGATTACACTACCGGATTTCTATAAGCAATAAAGAGAGCCTCAAACTTGAAGCTCTCTTTTAATATAATGGGTCTTGAATGTCTAACAAGTATTGCAAGTCATCTAACCGACTGGAAATCTCATCATACTTTGCTTCTGCATATTTCAGTTTATACCAGTCGCTTTCAGACACTACTATAACTGAGTGCATCCTCTTAATCCAGTAAGGGATTTTAGACTTCAACTTGTTGTATTCACGTTGAAGAGATAACTTATCCTTATCTGTCAGATTAGACTTCTGGTCGTCCAGATACTTCTGATACTCTTCTCTAGTCATATGTTCTTTCTTAATTCGTCTCTGACTTCCATCAGTGCGAACCCGAGCCAGTTAGTTCCTTTCCAGTTGTGCGGATTATCTACTCCGTAGTCTCTATCGGACATCCCGATTCCCCATATCTTGTCGTACGGACTAGCTTCAACCAATACCTTGTCACCTGTCGACAGAAGAAACTGCAATAGGTCATTATTCTGTGAGAACTTGTGTATGTTTCCCTGGACGACTATCTCCTTTGCTCTCTTATTCCAGACAGATGCATCGAAGTTCCGGACTTGACGTCCTAACGCCTTCATCTCTTTCGGAGTATCAGCGTTCATTATCTTCTGATAAGCGTCCATGTCATTGAACGTCCTGGCTTTCTCAGCCATCATATATTGCTCAGCGCAAGTGTACTCAACGTTATGCATGCTGACTGCCGAGATGTAGTTAATCTGGACGTCCACCTCGAATCTTGCCGGATACCACTGACTCAAGCACGACTTCGTGATGTAGTTGTGTTTGTTCGTATGACCCCAGAAAAATAAGAACTCTAAGTTCTCTCCAGCGTCGTATCGCTTGATGATGTCTTTAATGTTGTACTCCATATTTCTTTATATTATATTGTTTGTGCAAAGATACAAATAATATCTCAACTGCAATGCATTTGCTGTGATGTTTATAGTTTATTAACTATGGGACGTCCTAGAAGTCTGTACTTCATTTCTTGAATCTCTTAAAACGAGCAGAGAACTTCTCAAGTTGAGTCATCTCCGGTTTAACTTCAGACTTAATCACAGTCTTAGTAGAATGCTCAACTTCGCTCTTCGGCACTTTCTCCACATAGTACTTCTTGACTAACGTCCTAACATCTACCGGCTTCAGTAAATCTTCATCGTCTTTCAATGGACGCTGTTGCTTATAGAGACAGACGTCTGTCTCATGAGCAACCAATCCGGACGCACTGCAATTCCTGGCTTCTCTTGCTAGCAGGTCGACGTCTGCATTACGCAAATAATCCATCTTCTTTATATGTGTATGACTCTTTATTAATTGCTGATGCCCGATGATGTTCATCTCTTTAATCTCATCAGCGATTCTTCTGTACGGCTCCTTGACCAGTTTCTCGTGATTGATATAACGGATTGCAGTATCTGAGTCTGTGACAAGTTTGACTTTCTTTTCTGGATAATACTCACTGACCCACTCTAACGCGGTGCGTATAGCAATGAGTTCCAAGACGCTTGAGTCACCTAAACTATATTCGCTTAAAACAGAAGTGAAGCGTCCGAGACAGGCAACTCCGTCCCAGACAGAGAATGCGATTGTGCCCTTTGACTCATCACCGCTCGCATCTGTATAAACACTCAATAAATCTTTCCTCTTCATCTTCATATAAATGTCGGACGTCCTGGAAGTCTATCAGCCATATAATAAAACGTCATTGAAGTTCGGCTCGATAATCTTCTTCAGAAGTTTTGCATCAGACTTCTTCAAGAAACTACTCAACGTGGAACTGCTGATGTTCTTCTCTAATAGTATCTGTTCCCGTGGGACGTCCAGCAGAACATCCAGCATTATCTCAGCCTGTCGCTTTGACCACTTGCTGATGATTGCATCTACAGTCATCGCATGAATACTGAGCACTTCATTTATCTCTTTCCAAGCAGTCACGACTGCAACTCGCTGCTTTCCGATTTTATCCATCAGATGTCCGGACAGTATATAAGCCTCGCCGTCGTGTTCTGCAAGCTCGGACGTCTTTCCTATGCCTATTGCTATCCGGACGTCCAGTAGACGCTTGTAACGCTGTTCATCCGGCGTTCTGGTGATGATGAACGTCCTCAGCAGTGAAGCGACCAATAATGCATCTTCCGGATTAGCGATAGTGAACTGTATCTCATCGCCTCTGTAGGCCTGGTAGTCTACAAGTTGAGTATGCTGCTCCAGGAAGTTCTTCACTTCTACTTGCAAGAGATGCTGCTTGAACCGGACGTCCATCAGTGATGACTTCACCATGTCTGCAGTCAGGACTGCTACTATGTTACTTTTCTTTTCCATCACTATATTATACTGTATAGTCGAATATAAATTCTTCGATTATATGATAAAATACTGCTAGTTTTCCTAACGTAAGTTAAAACATCGCTGTTTTAGTTAAAAGATGATCAAAAATTTGCATAATCAAAAAGTAATGCCTACCTTTGCATCAGAGATAAGAAAACAGAAAGTTTAACATCTAAAAAATAAAAGTTATGATTACTACAGCAGCTTATATCCTCGGCGGTGCAATAGCAGCCATCTTCCTGATTCGTTTCTTCGTCAGCTGTCAGGACCTGTTCGGCTGATAATAAATAAAACAAATATGTTCATACCAATTCGTTAACAACATATGAGTCAAATGTAATTCAAAAGTTTCAAAAGAAGAGAGTCATCTGGGAAGACGGCTCTCTTTTATTATATCCTTACGAATGACATTGCAACGTGGATGTTGTACTTCTTCTTGCCACTTGACGATATAATCGTTGCACTGTAGTCGTGGTCCGGAACGATGCACTTTCTTGAACTCTTCACATAATGCAACGCTGACGTCTGCTTCACCCTCACGACGACAGTCTTGCCTGGAAACATCTTAGTCAAGTCCAGCGGGACGTCCTGGAAGTCTACTAACGCAGTCGGGTCAAACGACAGTGTTATCTTCTCCACGCTCGGTGCAACATTCTTGATGAACCAGTTCAGGTTATCTCCGAAGTTCTCAACGTGATTGAATTCGCTGGAATACGGTTCATATGTGATGTCCTTCAAGTAGCGAATCTTCAGATTGATATTCTTCTAACGCAGGTCACGAATAAACCCATTGCGTATGTTGACGTGTCTGGTAACGTCCAGCACCAGCGTATCGCCTTCATATGAAGCTCTGTCGAGATTACTAATAATCTCATAGACGTAGTAACTGTTGATATCATGGCTCTTGAAGAATTCCTGGACGTCCGGCTGTTCTCCGCAGAATGCATCCACTATCGGTCTTATTTCCTTCGGCATCATGTCCTGGTGGAATGCACGATAAGCGTCCGAGAACAACTTCTTTGCCGGCTTGGAGTCCGGTCTGTTCTTCCACATGGACACGCATCCGGCATCAATCTGTGCTGAACCAGGAAATTGTCTCGGCTCCCAATAACGGATGTGCTGCGGCTTGCAGCCCGCACCGAAGGCAATCTTCAGGCATCCCTCGAACGTATTCCAAAACATCAGCAAAATCCTGCGGATGTCTTCGAGTGTGTCTATCTTCTTACAATCGATTCCGAGCGTGAAGAAGAACTTGTTCTCTCCAGTTGCAAAGAAGAATGATGATAGAGAAATGTAACTATGTTTATCATCATGCCTGTATCTCAACTTCAATCCGTGTTCAGTGACGTGCTCGTCGTATTCGTCCTTCTGGAGAAGATAACCGAATGATATAGGGAACTCACGAGAGTAGTCCTTTATGAATGACAGTCTGTCAAGCGTCCGCATGAACAGAGAATAGAACCTCTCCAGTCTGGACACGTACCACTGCTCGTCCTTGTTCTTAGTCATCTCCTTGGTACAGAACAAGAACTTGTACATGAACTCTCGTGTATCAATGTCGGGATTCACCTGGACGTCTGTCTGCAAGTCGTCCAGTTCTACATCATCCAGATAGTCTTCGTTGATTCTCATGCTGTATTTATCAGGGACGGACGTCCTGGAAGTCTTGTAATAAATATAGAAACGTATAATAGATTAACAACAAGATGGTACCGGCAAAATATTTCATGAGTAAGATTTCCGATTATCTGGAAAGGAAATACGGAGATACAAACAAAGACAAACAGTCCCAGTTCGACGTCCGCTGGAACAAGGAGCATACGTCCTTCTATGTCTACAACAGGAAGGGTGGACGTCCGATTTGTTCTGCAACGCTGAGGCTTGCAGACCACTCTCCTTATCTTCCGAATTACATGAAACCGACAGAAACTGACTTCAACTATCCGTCAGAGAAACCTGAGCACAATGTCTCTATCGAGTTCTATGATCCGAATCACCGGTTCGAGAGGACGACTAACGTCCGGAATTCATATGACTTCGATGTAGAGCGCTTCATGTATGCGACGAAGAATCTGGACAAGGAAGACATCAATAAGATTATCGTCAATGCGATGAGCTTCATTGAAGACCCATACAGCAAATTCGAAGACCCGTTTAAAGATAATCTGAAGAAGAAAGCATTCAGATGGCAGGCACGGGCTTATAAGGCACAAGTTCCATTCCCGCTTCCACGCAAGAGTGTGTATGATGGTCCGATGAATTACTTCGAGATTGTACACGGGGCGTCCAGGAGAACTGAGTCTGTAGATAACATACACGAGTACGTCTTCGTTTGTTATGATGAAAGTTTGGACGTCCGGTCAGAAGCACAGAAGTTGATTAATTCAGAAAGAAACAAGCGACAGATGTACGAGAGTATCATGCGCGAGTTGTCTGTAATGGTCAAGAAAGAAATATTTAAAAAATGAGAGCAGCCCTGTTTAGAGCTGCTCTTTCTGGACTTATAAGCCTGTTACTTGAATCGTTAATCATCAAGTATGACATTATGATCCACTTCTTCCTCCAGTTCCTTGAGCTTGGCATTATACTGCTCGAGTTCCTCGTCAGTCATGTACCTGTTGTAGAACAGACACATGTGACCGTTGTCGTCTTTGGATACATAGACGTCTGATGAGTTGACCTCCGGATGCTCTCTCACAATCTTGATGACGAGTTCCTTCAGATACTCAGCATACTTCATCGCAGGCATTCCATGACCGCCGATGACTTCACTTACTTCTTTCTTTCGCTTTTCCATATCCGTGTTATTTTATTTGCCGCAAAGATAAGCATTAACCATGAGACTTCAAAATATTTTAGTATTGATTAAGAATTATTAGGATATTTTCAGATATGTATCTGTATTCCAATATGTACAGATATTCAAATATCAAGTGATGAGAATGAAACGTCCTGGACGTCCGTCGTTCATACACTCGACTGCTTTGCTAACGAAAGTTAAAGTCTATGTTAAAGATTGTATAATTCGCATCTAATTCAAAACTAATTATTACCTTTGCGGTAGAAACAATAAACGTACAATTATGACAGCATTAATATACATAGCAGCAATCATCGGTTGGGTCGTCCTCAGCGTATTTCCTGGGCTGTATCTGGCAACAATGGCATTAGGTGGACCTGGCGGTCCGAGAAGCACATTCGCTAGAGTTTCCATGCATATCATATATTCAGCAGTGATAGGTTTCATATCCGAACTGTGTGTGATACTTGCTATCATCTGTTCACCGGTCATACTTATTGTTCATCTGGTTGAAAGACGTTCGTTGAATCATCTTGGTTACAAGATAACAATGGACGCAGAAACTGGAGACGTCTATGCATACGACCCGAAAACTGGACACGAAGTCGGACGTGATCTTAAGACTCGTAACTATGATGAAATTATAGCAGCAATAGAAAAAGAATATAACAATTCAAACAAAACATTATAACTATGGACGATAAAAGAAAATTAATGCTTATCAGCGAAGCAGAACAGAAGTATGCTGAAAAGATAAAGGAACTAGAATTCATCAAGAAATCTGACAGTGAGTTCTTCGACACTAAGGGTCCGGACAAGTTGTCCTTATTCAGACCAGAAAATATCAAATGGGCCGTTAAGAATGTATTCTCACCGGCTGACGGTTTCAGTTATTATCCCTTATATGACTTATATGCTCATGACGTGATGAAGCTTGATATGCTCTATGCGTTCAAGCACTGCGCTGACCAGCACGTCGGTTTCATACTCGACATCATTACTGAAGAAGAACCAGTTATTCTGTCGTCTGGACGTCCGTCCAAGAACAAGACTAATTTCAAGAAGTACTACATAGTCGCTTCTTATAACTTCTACACGGGCAACATTGAAGTGAACGTCCTGGACGCTAGTATTCAGATGACTCCACTTATGCGATTCAAAGTCTACGACCCAGTAGAAGGAGAGAGATTCCTTAATCCGGAAGCATACTACGAGCACTACAAGGAAACAGTTAAACGCAATGAAGAGCGTCGTCGCTCAAAGCAGATGGTCATCACTGTCGGAATGTGGGAAGACATGCAGGCAGAAATTAAGCGTCTGGAGAATATGATTCAAGAGAACGCTAATGATGTTTCTGAGAACTATGCACGACGTTATCGCTCTGAAGAAGAATGACGGGACTTCCAGGACGTCTGTCTATCATGGGTAGACGTCCTTTGTTAATGTACGTTAAAGTTAATGTTAAAGAATGTATAAATCACTTCTAATTCAAAAGTAATTATTACCTTTGCAGTAGAAATAATAATTAAAAGAAAAAATGAATATGACAGACTCTGAGAATATCCGCTACAGTTGCGACACCACTTATAACGGTGTCGAGATGACTTGGGACGAGTGGAAACACGTGGAAACAATCAACAAGAAGATAGCAAGCAATCCCCGGAACTACATCGTTGGATTGATGCTGATGCCATGGTACGTCATTAAGATATTCTGCATGGCACTGGCAATGGGCGGTGTAGGCAACAAGTTCACTATAGCATTTCTTGATGATGAGTCTAAACTGTCAAAGACTATCGGAAGAATCTCGAAGAAACTCCTTAACTATGAGTCGTACATGGACGAGGAGTATCATCGCATCATGGAAGTTCCGTTCTATGAGCGTCATCCAGAAAGAATTCAGAAATAATAAAACAATAGTAATTATGGCAAAGAAAGCAACGGCACCGAAGTTAATGACAATCCGTGATGCAGAGCAGAAGACCGGAATGTCACGACAGACACTGACCAACTGGCTGGACAGCGGACTGCTGCCTGGAATGCGGACGTCCCGCTCCATATGGGTTTCATCTGAAGCAATCGACAAGCTGGCACACTCTACTGTCAACATCGGAAATATACAGAAGGAAGTAGAGAAACTCTACGAACAGGTCAAAGCACAGAAAGCAGAGATCGAGAAGAAGACTGCAGACTTGAACGTCCGTATCAAGGAAATGAATGGCGTTCTGGAAGATTGTAACGTCCCTGCTGCAAAGCGAGACATAGTCGACCGAATGCTGAAGATTTTCGGAGAACGTCTGACTATGCGTGAGAAGTTTATCACAGAGCAGTTTATGAAAGGGAAGGACGTCCAGGAAATCTCATCTGCAATGGGATTATCTGAGACCAGAATGTGGCAGGTATTCAACTATGGTATGCGTAAGTTGGACGAATCGACTTCCATCCTTGCTGAGAACGAACGTCTGAAGAAAGAAAACGAGCGCTTGTCTAATGAGCATGCAATCATGAAGGACGCTTATATAAACGTCCGGAACAAGAATGCAGAACTTGATGCTACGCTGCAGACTTACAGGATACTTCACGAGAATATTGAGCCGTATAAGGGAGAACCGTTGACTGAAGAAGAGAAGCATCTGGTTGCTATACTTCGGACGAAACTGGAAGACTTGAACATCAGCGTTCGGACATTGAATTGTTTGAAATGCGACAACATCGAGACTGTTGGCGACTTGGTGTCAAAGAACAAAGCAGACTTGCTGCAGATTAAGAAGTTCGGACGTAAGATGCTGACTGAACTAGACGACCTGGTAGACTCTCTAGATTTGTCATTCGGGACAGACGTCCAGAAGTACTTGTTGAGAGAAGCAGATTCATTCACCATTATATAATCAAACAAAACATTAAAGAGTATGGACAACCCGTTAAACAAGACTGTCAGCGAAATGGCTGAAGACTATCAAGGAACAGATGTGAAGCAAGCATTCAAAGACGGAGCAGCCTCAGCATTGGACGCTGTTCGTGGATACTTGAGTATCTCATCGCATCTGAGTGACATCGTGAGAATTTCCGATTTGCGGAAATTCATCAACCGAATTCGTTTGTAAGAGATTTGCTATTGTAGGTATTTGATGCGAGAGGACGCCTGACACTCTATGAAGTGTAGACGTCCTCTTTTTTTAATGTGGACCTGGAGGGTCATGATCCCCCGACCTTGACATATGAGTGTCCTGCTCTAACCAGCTGAGCTACAGGTCCGATTAATTATCTTATCGTAGTCGGTCCGGGATTCGAACCCGAATGGCAAGAATGAAAATCTTGAATCCTAACCTTTAGATGAACCGACCTTCTGATATATTATATAGTTTCATTGAAGTTTTGTCTAAACTGTACAGAAACAATTAACTAGTCGAGTTTCTGTAGCGAACCTCAACTGAGTATATAAACTACTTGGACTTCCTGGAAGTCTTTGCGTTGTTTCTTAAAGTAATTGCCGGCGGCGACGTTCGCTCGTTCCTGGCATGCTAGTATTAAACTGTACGATATCGATTGTCAAACTAACTATGCTCTTTATCTATTATTCATCTCATCTGGACGTCAACCCAAAATATCTACTATATACTCAATGACTTCTAATCTTAAAACTTCAAAATGTATATTATAGTAAACATTTTCTTGTCTTAATGTATATTATATGAATCATTATCAAACTTCAAACTACTCATCTTCGACTATTCAATCTCAACTTTAATCTTAATGCAACTTATAATTAACTTTATCTCAACTTAAACTATACTTTATGATACTTTAACTACTAAAAATGTACTTAACTATTACTATATGAACTGTTATCTCTAAACTTCACGGACTCATCGCAACAGCGCTTATACCGGCAGAGCGTCCTTGCTCGCAACTCTATTTATCTGAGTTCTCAGAAGCTAAATGAAGATTCTCCTGGACGTCCGTCCCCCATACTCTTCATATTCATCTCACTATTCTCCTAAATAAAGTTAAACTTTCTACTGAAATTTGCATATTACGAATTTTATTCGTATCTTCGCGGTACATTAACATTAAAAGAAAAGATTATGATATTAGAGAACATGAATTCAAAAGAGAAGTTAGGACAGATGTCCAGCATTCTCAGTATCCTCGAGGACAGGGTAGACTCGTACATCGAGCGTAACAGAAGTAACTTGCGTCGCAGACTGAAGACTGCAGAACGGACGCGAATCCAAAGAGAGTTCAGTCTCGGGACGAATGGAAAGTGGGAAGTGGACATGTTCATACTGAAGGTCTCCAAGGATTACATTCAGGTGACGTTCGATGCATGTCAGAAGTACTTCATCAAATATGCAAAAGACCCAGTGAGTATCGGTGCCGGTTATTATGTCATACGGAAGTCATTCTCCGTGTCTGCACTGAAGTACAATAAGCACTTCTTCGAGATTACTCCTCACTGTATCAACAGATTCAGAGAACGTTGTCCGGAAATGAAGGACATCAGTGTAGCAGAAGCCCGTGACCGGATTCTGGACGACATATCCAATTCCAGTAATGAATTCGACAACGACACTGTCTCCGAGAAAGATGAGAATGCATACGACTCGAAGTTCTTCACAGAGCTCGGTCAGTACTTCGCACTGCTGTCAAAGGAACAGACGTACATCTGTCTGACTACGTTCGTGTCCAATGAACTGCTCAAGGCAGAACAACTTGCATATTCACTGGTCGTCAATGAGTACAAGGGACGTTCATATTCGGAAGAGGACATGAAGAAGAAGGCAATCAAGTTCATCAAGAAGACCGGAAATGACAAGGAGAACAATGCATCGCTGGAAGAGATGAAGAAGGACATGTTGCAGAAACGTCCGAACCCAGTATCACGCCTGTTGAACGGAGAGTATATATCGAATATAATGAAGAATAACATCATCACGGGAAACGTCCGTAAGACTATTGCGAGTATTCCGTTTCCGATGTTCAAGAATAAGTAAAGCAAGTATAATAAATGGGACGTTCAGGACGTCCCTCTCAAACATATAAGATTATGACAGCAAAAGAAGCATTACGAATCATCAATGAATCTGCAGTAGAAAGCAAGAAAAAACTGGACGCTACAATCCACAGTCTGCATGATGCAATAGATAAGGGCGTTCCCGGAGATGTCAAGTTAGACGTCCGGACGTTCGAGTCTATCATGGTTGATGTCATCAAGCTCAAATGGGCTCAGCAGTATCCTAAAACATTTCTGACGTGTTACGTGACTGGAGATGAGTATAAAAGAATCCCTAAAGCTCCGTACACATACTATATGAAGACTATTAACGGAAGTCTGAGCGATTTCATCTCTCGGAATGAACTGAGCGACTTTCATATCCACAGTAATGGAGGATATACAGACGAAAGCCGGATGAGAATGTTCAAGAAGCGTCTGGAATACATTGAGTATCTATATCTGACCGGTGATGAACTCGACATCATCGCCTGGTGCATGGACAACGTATGCATTTAATCTGAAGAAGTTATGTTCAACGAAGAGAAACTACAAGAGTGGTTGAAGTATATGGCTGAACGTCCGGACGAATTCCCTGCATATACGTCCTGGTTTCACGGGATTACACACTGGGAGCATGTCGAGAAGTTCGGACTGTTGATGGCTAAAGAATGTCCTGCTGCAGATACAGACGTCATCAGATGGTTCGCTTATCTCCACGACTGTCGTCGAGGAACAGAGGGATGGTGCGAAGAACACGGAAAGATGGCTGCTAAATTCATCAGCAGGATTCGTAGGACGTTCCTGAGCGACCTGAGCGATGAGCAGATTACTGTCTTGAGACTGGCGTGTCGCAGTCATACAGTGAAGCGCAGGACGAAAGAAGTCACTGCGGACATCTGTCTGGACGCTGACCGTTTGGATCTGTACCGTGTAGGTATTACTCCTGATCCGAAATTGATGGCAAGTGAAATCGGAAAGCGCTATGCGGAAATGAATTATGAAGAATTAGTAAAGAAAGCAAAGATATGACTAAAGAAGATTTACAAGTGTACTTCACTGGACAGTGTACAGTAAGTGGTAACGTGATTAAGCTCGGACAGACGCAACTGTCACGAGAGGATTATCTCCAGATAAAGAAACTGCTGGAGTCACGTGGTGGTAAGTGGAAGGGAGGCAAGACGTCCGGATTCGTCTTTGACTCTGACGCTGAGATGATATACGAGTCGATATGCAACGGTGACATGGAGAACAAGAAGAACGTGTATCAGTTCTTCCCGACTCCAGACGAGATTGCTGACATGATGGTTGAGAAACTGGACATTCCGGATGAGATTGTAATAGTTCTCGAGCCGTCAGCAGGACGTGGTGCACTCATTGAAGCAGTTCACCGGCAGCGTCCGAATATCATCGTGGATGCGTACGAGATTAATCTGGATTGCTATTATGCATTAGAGCAACTCTGGAACGTCCAACTGCATAAGAGCGATTTCCTGGACGTCGACGAAGAAGAGAAGTTCGACTACATCATCGCCAACCCGCCGTTTGCGAAGAATGCAGACATCAAGCACTTCCGTAAGATGTTTAGCGTGCTGAAGACTGGAGGACGTATGTGCTGCATAATCTCATCGCACGCACTCGAGTGCAAGGGTCGAGAGGAATCCGAGTTCAAGAAGTGGATGTACTCGCTTCACCCAGATGTGATAGCGTTACCGGCCGGAACGTTCAAGGCAGCAGGGACAGACGTCCGGACGTATATGGTGACTGTGCAGAAGACAAAAGAAAATGCTAACTATTAATTCGTGAAATATGGAAGTAACATCTTTAATTGGACGTCCAGTCAAGATATTGACTATAGATGAGTACAAAGAAGCTATCAAAGAGTATTACACTACTTCTGGGAATGAAGACAAAGTTGTGTGGTTCTTTTCCGGAAATGGTTATAAGTTCCTGACGAAATTCCGCACGTTCGAGGAAGTCGGTCAGATATACTGGAAGCATGAGCCGCTTATGAAGCGTTGGTTCAGTTCTTTGGAGGACTGTCTGGCAAACCTCAACCGTAGCGGTGGGATGTGCGGAACATCTATGCGATGGCTTCCGGGAAATGGCGCATCTCAAGAAGAAGTGGTTCTTCAGCCCACAATCATCCCGAGTGAGAACACTGAAAGCTATATCGACAAGATGACTGACACTGCACTTCAGGACAGAATGTTCGGAATGCTGATGGATCCGTTCGTGTATGTTTCTGAATTCGGAGATGAGGAATATATCGACGAGGAAGACAAGAGATACGCTGACCTGGACAATTACCGTGTGTTTATGACAGAAATCTCCCGTGAAGAGTACGAGAAGATGGAGTCAGAATATGTCGAGTCTGTACGGACGTTCAAGTACGACGACGGTCTACTTAGAAAGGATAATTGGAAGTCATTCGAGATGACTGAAGAATTCATTGAATTCATGAAGCAGCATACGCATTATAAATTCGAGGACGATGAAGATTAACGTCCGGATTTACCGAATAACTGCTGGACGTCCAGGAAGTGTCATATAAATAACTTCACTATGGGAGTAATCAGTAATAAGTGGAAAGAGATGCGTCAGCAGGTCATCGACACATTTGACTTATTTTACACGGGTATGTCTTTAGAGATGACTGATGACGTATCCATAGAAGACGTATATAACTCTCTTTCGATAGAGGGTTATAAAGTAGACCGGACACTAATCAACAATGTCTTATCTGGACAACGTGAGGTCGAATCAGATGATGAGAAGACTGTACTGATTATCAAGGGATACTTCCAGGCATTTCATAGAGTAAACGATTCGATTGTCCGGATTCGTACGGAGCATCTTAATCCTGGTCAGTGCGTCGAATCCGAATTCATGGACTGGTACATCGAGATGTAGAAACCGTTCGTCGATGCCGGCATCATCAAGCTCTCCGATATAATGGGCTACAGGAATCGTCCGGTTTATATAAAGAACTCGTGGCACGTGCCTCCTGCTTCTCATAAGTTAATGGACTACATGGACGAGTACTTCGAATGTCTGAAGAATGAAGAGTATGCTTCAGTGCGTGCTGTGCTTGGACATTTCTTCTTGACTTGGATACATCCATTCAACGACGGTAACGGACGTATGGCAAGGTTTGTCATGAATGCGATGCTGACGACCGGTTGTTACTCGTGGACAGTCATTCCGGTTTCTGAACGGAACAGATATATGACTGCTCTTGAGAAAGCAAGCGTTGAGAGTGATATCACTGACTTCAGTAAGTTGATTGCTGAATTATAATCTTATAGAATAACTGCTGGACGTCCAGGAAGTTTCATTATTTCTTGGACGTTCATTTTTTATTCACTTCAAACCGAAGTGCTTGAGAAGAAACTTCTTCTTTTCTTCATACGGCAGATGAACCATATAAAGGAAGTCGTCCTGGTGCTTCTCGATGTATTCGTCCAGCGTGCATATAACCTTGCATGGAGAACCGGCGGCAACTGTATTCGACGGAATATCCGTATTAACTATGCTGCCTGCTCCGATGATGACGTTATCACCGATAGTGACACATAGCAGTATGACTGAGCGACATCCGATGAAGCAATTCTTACCGACAGTGATTGTTCCGTAGATGACAGTTTCCGGATTCTAATCTGGAAGATTGCGTATCACACGAGTCGCAGCGTCATGTGTGACGAATGCACAGTCGAATGATATCGTAGTTCTGTCACCGATAGTCACCAGGTACGGTTCTGAACCGAAGTTAGCTTCACCGACTATGCAGACATCTTTGCCCAAGTTCGGACGTCCATATTTTTTAGAAGGGATATACATGCTATATTTATAAGGCAGACGTCCAGGAAGTCTCATTGTTTCAGAAGCTTTCTGGACGTCCGCACTCAAATTAGATAAAACAAGAGATGAGAAGTACTCTGGCTGTGAAGCCGATTGCTACACCGGCAATCGTCAGTCCAAAGTCAATCCAATCCCATTCACCGCCCCAGAGTTTGTCCTTCAACTCGAGACATCCTGCTGCTGCGCCGCCCGCTAGCAAAGCGCAGTACCAATCGTTAGACAATGCGCCGATAGCAATACCTCCAACGAGATGCTTCCAGCGATTGCTCGCCTTGAACCAGTTGATAATGTTCTTCATGGTTTTGATTAAATTAAAAAGACGTTTAATTCACATTATATTTATCTATGAGGTATAGACGTCCTAACGAAAGTTAAAAGATGAATACTTTTAGTTAAAATGTGATTAAATATTTGCAAGATTCAAAAGTATGTTGTATCTTTGCATCAGAAATAATAAAACAAAGAAATATGATTATGACAGCAACATTAATTATAATAGGAATAATATACATGATACCGGGTTTCGTATTCGGCATCTTCGCTTGGGACGAACCGGTTACAAGTAGATTCGACTATTGTAAGAGAGTAGCATTACATGCAGTGATGACCGTATGCTGGCTTCCGATTGCACTATGGTGTACCAGTCCTTGGTCGTTAGATGCATCTTGGAAAGAATATTTCAAAGATTGTAATGAATCTGAAGAGTTCTTGCGTCGGACATTCGGTAAGGATTACGAAAAGATGATGAAGAAGTACGGAAAGTATATGCCAAAGAATAACAAATAATATACGATTATGATTACGACACTGACAAATATCACGGCGTTCTGGGTGAATACACTCGGCTGTATGTGCATCTTAGGACTGGCAATGTGCACAGTGAATGCAATTCACGGAATTTTTATTCCGTGCTGCAGGAAAGGCGCTGTGGGCGTCGGATTTCTTCTGACCTTAGTAGCAATAGTCAAGACATTCAAAAGCACGCTGTGGGTCATTCTAGCAGCCGTAGTGGGCTTTTTCTGGTTCGTTATGTACGGAACGTTCGTCGTCATCCGGAATTTAGTAACGAATAAAACATAAGATTATGTCAATAGAGTTATAAAAAATATAAGCACTGGACATCCTGGAAGTCTATCATTTATTATTTCTTAAAGTATCTTAAAATATCAACTAAATGTTTGCACAGTTCAAATTTTATTTGTATCTTTGCACTGTCAAATCAAAACAACAAAGTTATGAAAATAAGAAAACGTTTAAGTGATTTTCCTCAGAAACTGAAAATTTTCAAAGCAGTTGAAAAGGGATGTTCAACAATTGAATTTGTTGGAGAAGTCAATCATATTGACGAACTCGAGGATTGTATTATCCAGGCACTACTCGATAAAAACAATGATTATTACGTAGTCATTGAACATTTCGATAAGCACAGAATCTATAAGAACAGCACCAAAATTAATCTTATAGACGAAGACATCTTCGACAAACTCGACAATATGTTCAAAAGCGCTACTGCGTTTCCTATGATTTCATTCAATCTCATCAACGCACTCCGTCACAATAAAGAAGAGATTGAATTCGCAAAAGAAACATACGAAAAGCATTACGGAAAAATAGAGGACGCATAATTAAGCGTTCAGCGTGAATCAATAGTCAATTCAAATAAGTCAAATCAAAAAAAACAACAATAAAGTTATGAAACTCAATATGACAATCAGACCGTCTGTATATACGGGTTCAGGTACACATCTTGATGCAATGAACAGATTCCATTCTGTTATACCGGCACGGACGTGTCTCACTTTCTGTAGTAACGGCAATTTCTATGGTCCCATCAAGAGAAGAGGTGACAACGGTCCGGACTATGCGTACTGCTTCAATATGGACGTCTTCAAGAGAGGCAAGCATAAGAACAACAAGCATTACACTCTGTATGTGTATAAGATTGACTTGCGTCTGCTCGACATCCTGGGTATGAAGATTGACCAGCATCAGAGATACTTTAGAATTGTTCCCAAGAAAAAGTAATAAAGAATATGAAGGCATATTATCTGACCATACAAGCATGGGTTCCGAATAAACGAGACCCAGAGTCACAGACAGTGAAGTTGACTGACTATCACACGACGGTTGACGGTGCTAAGAAGGAATTCACGAATAAGTTCGGAAACAAACCTTCTTATGCTCAACTGTCGAAGCGACTGAACGTCAGCGTCCCAACGGAGATGTTGGACAAGCCGAACAGTATTAAGATAGAAACAATCGACATTAAAGAAGATTGATATACCAATGGCAGCGTATCTAACGAAAGAGCAGGAACGAGAATTCGATAAACTCTTCAATGAGTTCATATCGAGCGACGGAATATATCTTCCAGACAAAAGCGCATACATGTATTGGTTCAGAAAAGGTTTACAATCAAAAAAACAAATAAAGTTATGGGTGCTTACATCGCAAAACAACCGAATGGATTATACTGTCGCTTCTCAAGTGTCGTTGATTCTGTGACACACTGGAACATGACAGAAGAGGACTATATCAACTTCCACAAAGAACGTTACGGTGCATTCTCAGGAGAGACCGCTCGTGACACTCTGAAGAATCATCTCAAGCCGTTTGAGAAGATTAAGGATGACTTCATTCCAGCAAACGACTCTGTTGAAGAATTCCAGAGAATGCTCAAAAGTATGGGTGATGAAGAAGGATTAAGTGAAAAGAATTTGAAACGTATCCGTGAATGGCAAGAAGAAGTCGACCGCGGATGTAATAATAGATAAGTTATGTTCAGATTAATGTTTGCTCCAAAAGCAACTCCGGGTAAAGGCGAGATACCAGTTCTCGACCAAATCTATGGGACGTTCAATACTTACACAGTGGACGTGGAGAACCGTAAGCTCAAGACGAGTCTGTCTCCGAACTTGAAGCGCTTCTCATTCATGACTTATGACGAGATGATACAGTGTGAGAAAGAGGGCTGGGATTGCAAAAAGCTCAACTATACTATCGACAGAGTCGGGAATCTCGAGATGGACATTCCAGAAGACCATGACGTCATAGTTATATTGAAGTAAGAAATAATCAAATCATATAGAGTCAAATGTAAACTAGATTTCCGGAGTCGAGATGACCCCGGATTTCTTTTTCATATAAACAAATATACGTTGGACTTCCAGGACGTCCCTCTTAAATTTCTTCCACTTTCAATCTCACAGACATACCGTTGCGATCGCCGGCAAGCCAGGCACGCTTGCCAGTAGTAATATCGAGTGGTGCATCATTCTCGTGAAAGCGTATTGCATCAGGTGTGTACGGAAAGCACATGAAGTACAGCTTGATGTTTCCATATATCATCCGGATGTCCAACGCTCCGTCTTCCTTGAACTGTATCCAACCGAAGTAGTCGACCTAGTTCTCGTTGTAGTCCGGGCTTCTCATCAGGTCGTTCACCAGGACGTCCTCCTCAATAATAGTCAGTCTGACGTTACAGACTTCTTCTGGTTTGCGACCGAACATATAAGTATGCTCTCGTGAAATGCCGAAACTGTCGTAGAACGGACGTTCTTCTTTCACGTATCGAGATGCACAAGTCGTCTCGAATGTAGTTCCTATATGATAATCAGATATCAGCATTTATTAAAATACCTCTGCCATATTTAAATATGGATGATGCATATCCTTCTCACTGAACTTCGCATTAGCAATAGTTCTCTCCGGCCACTTAATGTTGATGTCTGGGTCGTCCCACATGATGCCAGCATCCGCTTCCGGACAGTACACGTTGTCCACTTTATAGCAGAATACTGCAGTGTCGCTCAAGACCAGAAATCCATGAGCGAAACCTCTTGGGATGTAAAGCTGGCGATGATTGACATCATTCAACTCAACTGCGACGTACTTGCCGAATGTCGGACTTGATTTCCGGATGTCAACTGCGACGTCCAGCACGCTTCCGCAGACAACTCTCACGAGCTTAGCCTGGGCAGCATCGCCTTTCTGATAGTGAAGTCCGCGCAGAACTCCATATGACGATTCCGACTGGTTCTCCTGGATGAACTGGACGTCTGCCACGTTATTCCGGAATTCTGCGTCTTTGAACGACTCAAAGAAGTATCCTCTGTCATCTTTAAATACCTTCGGCGTAATGATGTATACGCCTTCAATATCTGTCTTTTCGTAAGTCATAATTATATAATCAATCGTTTGAGGGCATGATTATCCATAGAATGATGTAGATGAGTCCGACTGGAACGTATGGACATAAGAACAGTATGACTGTTATGATGCGCAAGACGTCCGAGTCAATACCGAACTTCCTGGCAATCCCTCCGCAGACACCGGCAATCCACTTGTCATCTTCATTTAGTTTCAGTTTCTCCATTGTTATTCTTATAATTAAGTTTGTTAAGCTCATCCGGACTCACTTCAGTGTAAGTATAGTCCAACATCTTCTGTTGATATTCCAGCGCAGCCTGGAGTTTCTTCAGTCTTGCAGTGTTCTGCTTAATCTTTTGCTTCAGATAATGTTGCAGAGAATGGAAAGCAATCTTCTTGTCTGAGTACAGTTTGCTTGTCATCCACGGTTCCATCCAACCTCGATGATTATATCCGTAGATTTCTTTCTCGAACACGTGTGGATGTTTCTCATCATACGGATATAACTTGAACATCCAAGGATAAACAGCATATATGCTCTGAACTTCTCGTATCTTGAACTTCTTCCAATGACGAGTCGGGTGAACCAGGTCGACATCTTCTATAGCATCAATGACGAACGTCCGGAGAGTGGGGTAGTTTCTCTTGTTGCAGAGATAGTATACCTCATCTCCGACTTTGCAGTCTTTGAACTTCTTGGGCTCGTAAGCCCAGTTGTTGTTTCGATTGTAATCCATTCCTTTTGGTATGTTATATGCCATAAACTATTATAGTATTTTCCTGGACGTCCTGCAAAACTCATGCCAATTATATAAGATACTGAGATGAGATGCTCTCGTTGTTCATCACTCTCCTTATAGTCTCGGCCATCAACTTGGCGATGGATATCTGCTTCACCTTGTTGCATTCAACCCTATACGGAATAGAATCAGTGAATGCAATCTCTGTGAGCTTGCTGTTGCAGACTCGTTCAGTAGCATTTCCGGACATCACACAGTGTGTAGCGACAGCACGCACGCTCCGTGCACCATGCTCTATCATCAGGTCTGCAGCCTTAGTAATAGTTCCAGCAGTATCCACCATGTCATCGACGATGACGACATTGGCGTCAGTGACATCTCCGATAATCTGCATCGTTCCGACTTCATTAGGACGCGGACGTGTCTTATTGCACAACACGAGTGGACAGTCGAAGAACTTCGCATAGCCGTTAGCACGCTTCGAGCCTCCTGCATCTGCAGCAGCAATCACCAGGTTCTCCAGTTCCAGATTCTGGATATACGGAATGAAGACGCTAGAACCGTACAGGTGATCCACGGGAACATCAAAGAATCCCTGCTCCTGGTCTGCATGCAAGTCCATAGTTATCACTCTGTTCACGCCGGCTACGCTCAGCATATCTGCGACGAGCTTGGCGCCGATAGCCACACGAGGCTTATCTTTGCGGTCCTGTCGAGCCCATCCGAAGTACGGAATCACTGCATTGATTGTATGAGCAGACGCACGCTTCGCAGCATCTATCATCAACAGCAGTTCCATCAGATTGTCTGAATTCGGAAATGTAGACTGGACGAGGAAGACGTCCTTGCCGCGGATAGAGTCTTCATAATACACGCTGAACTCGCCGTCCGAGAACTTGGTCAGACAGACGTTACCCATGCGTATGCCTAAGCTTGCACAGATTTTCTCTGTCAGATACTGGGTCGCTGACCCGGAGAAAACGGAAAAATTGTCCATATTTAATCGATTAAAATTTGCTCTATATATTGTACAGAACAGCGTGTAGAATGGCCATCTGTAACAGCCGTAAAATTTACGCACATAAAAAATTAAAAATTTTCGTCCGAATTTTAGACAAAAATATTTTTTCGCGATATAAATAAAGTAGAGGGGGTAGGGGGAGTAGAAGCGGCTTTTTCGGAAAAAATAGGTTTAAGAGAAAATAATAAAGAGAGACGGACGTCCAGGAAGTCACCCAGAAACATCAGAATAACCCATCAAACATCATTTGACATTCTCAGACAGACAAGAGGCATTGGAATAGATTTTTCAATTTTAGACGTCTTAACCCTCGCCGGCGCCATCCAAAATAAAAGAGCACTCAACCTGGGTGCTCTTATTTCATTGTTATCTTTCTGTAGTTGATATCAGTATTACTCGCATCTGGTGTCTGGATAATGCTGTCCGGACGTTCGTCCTGCATCTCAGCAATCAGACATGAGTCGCTGTCGGCGTCACCACTGTACACGAAGTTATCAGGTTGGACACTAAGTGAAATGCTCAACGATGCGAGCAACATCCATGCGATTGTCTGTTTCATTATTCTATCCGGACTGTGTCACCAATATAATACTTCTTGTTTGACAGGAAGCTGATGTCAAACGTCACACCCTTGTGTTCGCATTTAATGTCTACAATATACTTGTAGGAATTCGTCAGATATGCAGTGTGGTTTTCCTGAACTGCTGTCACGACTCCATGCGACAATGCATCTGGAGTCCTTAGATCATTGCACGCTGCCAGCAGCAATACTGCTAATAATGAAAATACTAATTTCTTCATATTACACTTTTTTAGACCTGTCCCTTATTGCACAGAACAACTCCATGCTATCTTTGTCCAACTGCTCAAAGTCCGTGGGAACAATCTCTCTGTTTAGCCACTCTTCTTCAGACATACCCTCCAGATTAACGAATGCATCATGATTTAGCGTCCGGACGACTCTGTCGCTGTGCGTGATGACCAGAACGCCATAGCACTTCTCCCTGTCGATTTCCTGGAATTTCTTGTTCAAGAATTCACATATACCGGCAATACTCTCTGCAGACATCCCGATTTCTATTTCGTCCAGCACGATGAAGTTGTCGTCCGTATATCGCATCACATTTTCTATCAACCGGTAAGTCGATATAGATGTCGGACTCGTGGAATCATCGTGCATAGCAGTTGAGAGTGCGCCGAAGTCTGGACGCGATTCTGTACGAGTCTGCATGCTGACAGCTTTCACCGAATGCTTCATCTGCGCATCTGTCAAGTCAAACATCTCCTTGACACGGAAGACCATCTGCTTGCGTATCAGTGATTTTCCGCGACCGTTACCACCGGTCAGAATAGTAATCTTCCTGGGCTCTATGCTGTGCAGGACGTCCAGCAAATTATCTATGTGCTCGTTCCAATCCATATTAGATGCTCTCCAGTGTATGTTCGTTGTAAACTTCGACGAAATCCTCGTATGACAGACGGTTGAAGTCTTCGTCCCAGTCAGTCATGCCATCTTCAGTTTCATATGCATACGGCTGATACTCTTCGATGACATTGCTCGTATTAAGCGGATGTACTACATAGTTTCCATATTCGTCGTACAGACACTTACCCCTGTTGCTCATCAGCCACAGCAGTGCTGACTGTGCATCGCCTTTCTGGAATTTAACCTTTCTCTTCGTCTGTTCCATAGTTATCTCTTTTTATGTGTTGAAAATTAAATAGTGGTCTTAAGAATATCCAAAGTACAAATAGCGGCCACAGTATTACACTCAGTATATAGACGACCGCCATCCATACGGAATTCTCTGCAAATCTCTCGCTCAACGCGTCATCGTTTATCAATGTAATCACGAATCCAATTCCAAGATATATGATGAGACCAGAGATAATCGCAATGTACTTCATGACTGTCGGGAACATCAAGACCAGCAGTGCGATGACCAGTAGCCATATCAGTTTCTTGAAGATGAGTTTCTTGAACATAATTATCTCTTATATATTTTATTGCTGCAAATATACAACATCTTTTTGTAATATGCAAATTTATTAAGATTTATTTGGACGTCCAGCCAACATTTAACATATCTTTTGATTTGATAAATACAGCATGAACTATAACAAAGTAAATGAGGACTTCCTGGACGACCAGCATTTGGATGTCATGACTGACACTTCGGATATGCGTCCGACCGTCGTGTTCGACGGCACATTCAAGTACCCGTATGTGTTCAAGTTCATTGTTGTCAAGGACTTCTACAAAGACTCTCATGAAGAATACATCTATTCGCTGAACAGGTTCTTCGACGTCCTTCACGAGATGCTAGACAAATGTCCGTACATCAAAGACTTCGATAGGTTCCGTGTAGTCAATACAATAAGCTTCTACTATGATGGTCTGACAGAAGACATCTTTGAATCCGGACTTCAGTTCACTTCTCAGAAGCAGCCTGCTCCACAGAATACACCTTGGTTCAATACCAGCATATCATTCGACTGTAAGGACGACCTCGTCGGTATCATCCGTGTTGTCAATCATCTATATCGCTCGCTGAGCATCGCTGCGAAGCAGGCGTTCAAGAACCTCAAGTCATATACACTCATCTATAAGCAAGAGCTTAATAACATGTACACATTTCCGGGTTCAATCCAGATTTCTTCACTTAACGGTGAAGATGAAAAGATGAACAGGATTGCCTGGCAGACTTTGTCTACTCTGGATACTCATTATTCTGGAGACCTGTCACTCTTGCTGGACGCTATTCTGGCATTCTTCCCGACAAATTCGTTAGGTCAAATCAAGAAATACTAGAAGGCTATCATGAAGTTATTCCATAAGAAATATGATATGACCTGGTTTGTGAACTGCAGAGAAAAAAACAGTACAGTAATAAAGGAATTGAAGCCATGATAACGGGACGTCCTGGAAGTCTTGTTGTTATGTTGATATAAAAAAATGAGGGACGTTCAATTGAACGTCCCTCTTCTCTTAGTTAACTGTCTTATTTTAGATTAAACTTCATCGTCATCATCTTCTTCAGTGGAATAGAGGATGCGTTTGTCCATGTACACCCACTCACTCGGGATATACAGATAACGCTTCGTTGTGATGAAACCCTCGCCGATGTACTGCTTGAAGAACTCAGCCATCTTCTCCAGTTCACCTGGCCATGTGGCTTTTAACTGTATGAATTTCTCACGTCCGTGTGTAACCACTTCAGCATAACCGTCTTTGATGACCAAACAGAAGTTGTTCGGGTCTTTGTTTGGCTTGCCATGTATTAACTTAAACTTCAGTTTCATACGTTTATTATTTAATACTGCAAAGGTAAGCATTATCTGCGAGATATGCAAATTTTCAGAGAAAGTTTAACGTACTTTAACTGTTGAAAAATATATGAAGTACTGGACGTCCAGGAAGTGCTTCGTGATGAATTCGAATCACCGACCTTCTGCTTGTAAGGCAGACATTCTAAACCACTGAACTAACGAAGCGTATCTCGTGATGTATTCGAAACATCGACCTACTGATAGAAATCAGTTGCTCTATCCAGCTGAGCTAACGAGACATATCTGGTGGAGGATATCGGGCTTGAACCGATGACCCCCTGCTTGCAAAGCAGGTGCTCTCGCCAACTGAGCTAATCCCCCATAATTTGCGCTTGCGGAGAATTTCGAAATCTCGACCTGATGATTAACAGTCATCTGCTCTGCCTCTGAGCTACGCAAGCAATCTGGCGATGCGTACGGGACTCGGACCCGTGACCTCCGCAGTGACAGTGCGGAATTCCACCAACTGAACTAACGCATCATTCAAAAAAGAAATCCGGACATCTTATTCGGACGTCCGGATTCTATTTCGTATATATTACTCTTCATTATAGACGTCCTCTAACAATACAATTATCATCAACGAATACATTATCCGCTGCTGCATTATTGTTATTGTTGTTGAATCTAATCATGACAGTATATTTATTCCTTTCCGTTATTTATCTCAGTTCAAAAATATCAAAATTGAATTTTCTTTTTGGACGTCCAGGACGAATCATTCCTTATTACACAACGGACACTCAGGAGCCTCAGCGAAGTACCCAGTGTCAACATCATTGTAGTACATCCGGATATGTCCGGACTTCAACTTAATCGTTGCGATGCGACCTGTATCAAGCTTCACTGAACCGGCATCTCTCTTATAGTCATGTCGGACGTCCGGCAAAACTACTATGAATGCTAAAGCAATTATTATAGTGATAACCCATTTCTTCTTCATAACGAGTTTATTTATTTGTTATGAAAGCCATCTTTCAATAATACATTCCGATGCTCTTTCGTATATTGGCAAGTTGCTTATTGAGCGACTTCCTGGACGTCTCCCATATATACTTGAACGATTTATCATACCACTTCTTGCACATCTCGTCAAGCGTCTTCAAGAATTCCGGATTAGACTTCACGTCTGTATCAATCTGTCTGAACATCTTTGCCAGCAACAGGAAATGCGCTACGTACTTTGAGTCTCTCTTCAGTTCATCAATTGACTTGCCTTCTCGTGCAAACCGTGCAATCTCCATATTCACTGTCTCAGCATAAGCAGTGAGTTCTGTCTTCGAGCAGATGTACACTAAATTTCTAATAATACATCCGGACGTCCAGTCCCGGTTAGTCTTATATTTCTCGATGACTTCTTCTGGAGACATGTTCAACAAGTTTTCTCCGTATATGAACATGGGCTTGTTGAGCAGGTCGTACTTCATCTTGAGGTTCTTATCTTTTGGATGTCTAAACTTATAGTAAGCGTGCTTCAACTCATGAATGATGATCTCGAAGTACTCATCTCCGGACGTTGTCGCCGTATTGAACAGCAAGATGCTTGGCTCTACTTTGCCGTCATCATTGAATTCAACGAATTCACACATCCCTCTTGCTTTGCTTTGTTCCGAGAACGGATGAGGACCAGCGAATGCTACAAATTGAATAGCAGACGTCCAGGAAGTCTCTTCTATCTTGTAGACCTTAGACAGGCATTCACCTCCGAACAACATCATCGGTTCCCAATCGTCAAATGCATCATCGTCTACTGTTCGTACAACGTCATTGATTACATCTATCACTTCCGGAGTGAATATTTCCGGATTATCAAGAGCGGATCCGAACTTCTCGTCCAGAGCTCGACAGTCACTGTATAGATAGTCTTCGTTGATTCTCATGCTGTATTTATTCGTATGAACGTCCGGTACACGAGCTCCGGTTTTCTTTTCTATCAATAAATATAGCATGAGAATTAATGAAGACTTCCTGGACGATGCACAAAGGGACGACATCCCTTTGACGACAGCAGATGTAGAGACTCCGGAATACGGAGGTTCATATGATATCGTTATCTATATCGACTTGCAAAATACTACAAAGAACAAGAAAGTTATTGCTAACCAGGTCATAAAGATACTGAACATGGCACCTGCCGTCGAAGCAGTCGAGCGTCTCGAAGTCGAATATAATCCAAAAGACAACTTCGACCACATCCGGACGTCTGATCACGAGTACAAGCGTTGGAATACATTTGCACAAGGCGTCGCTCCGCATTCTATAGCTTTTGGCATCATCGGCAAGTTCCGTAATAACCTCCGTGCTGCGATGAGCGTCTTCCGTAATCTTCAGATGGTCTCAGTAAACAAGTTCGTGCTGCTGGACGTCCTCACAAAAGATGGCAGTCCCATCTGTTTTAACATGGACATCATTACTTCCATAATGGACTACTGCAGATTCGGAAGATGGACAGTTAACAGAAGCGGTATTCTCAAGCTCACTTACGCTGCTCTCTCTGAAGCGTTACACTACATCACGGGAAAGTCTATGCAGGACGTCCAGGAATTCCTATTCTCACGCTACAAGATAATGGAGATATACCTGGCTAACGACAGATGCTTGAATGTTGGACAAACTAATGCAATCTGGATCGCGAAAGAAGCAACAGCTTTGCTGAGATCGCAGACGAATGTCCTTTCTCCGGATGAGTTCATCGATGCTTTAGAAGCATCAAGACTCAACAAGACCAGCGGCTGGATAAACGTCAAGGAAGTCTCATTACGCAACCACGTCTTGAAGGACTTCTTACAGGGCGGAGTATACTTCGATAAGACGTACCTAGACAGAACTACGGATTACGTACTGTCGTCTACGGACTTCCCGCAGTTCGCTGCAGTCGGCACCAGGCGCGCAACGTCCGAATTCGAACTGGTCGTCCCCGCACAGATACTCGGCTTTGATGATGAACCCGGTGAAGTCTATATAAAGGTCATCGTCATCAATGCGAACAGCATCAAATGGTTCTCACCGTTGCTCAGACTGCTTTATCCGGATATCACAGACGAACAGTCAGAAGACATCAACGATGAACTCATCGAGATGATAAGCGGCTGAACTGGACGTCCAGCATAAACTACATAATTATCGCATATGAAAAAATTCTTCTTTGCTCTCGTATTCACTGCAATCCTCACCGGATGTTCACTGCTCACTCAAGTTGAGTCAGCATCACCTAATGCAGAAATCGAACGAATGCTCTTGCCGGACTCGACAAGCATCTACTTCATCAACTGGAACGGTCATGTCTACATCTACAATCCGTAGAATCACAACATAACTGAAGTATATTCACTCAAATAAATGATGGACGTCCTGGACGTCCATCATTCTATCATCTATAATTTTTCCAGAAGTGATATGTCTTCGTACCATATGAATCTGTAATCTATACGTCGAATCTCTCCGGGTACTGACTGATATAGAATCGATTCTTCTGCCGTTCAAAACTCCATATCTAAATTTCATCACTGGTGACTTCCACTTTGACGTTCAATCCGGGCAGCAACTTCCTGAAATCGATACTGCTGTTGATGAATTCCTTTAATGAGAGACCGCAGACTTCCAGGATAATCTCATTGACTTCCGGTGCGACATTCTTGCAGAAACGCAAAAGCAAATCACACTTCTCTTTTATCAATCCGGGCTTTGCATTTTCCCAATTGACAATGAACATATACTTCAAATCCGTGACATCGCTGAGGACGTATTCCTTATTACGCGTCTTTGGTGATAACAATAGATAGTCGTCCACATAATATTCCTTTCTTCCCCAGTGGATGTTTAGACGACCATCACTCATGAGTTCTACTCTCTTGGCTCCGTTGACGAGATTCTTAAGACGATATGGTTGTGTTTTGTGTTTCTTCTTCCATTCTTCATCAGTGCGGAATTTCTTGAGAACTTTCTGAAGACCACTATCCTGACCTGTGAATTCATCTATGACAGGTTTTATTTCTGACGGCTTCATTTCCGGATGGAATGCGCGATATGCCTCAGTGAAGAACCTGTGCTCACGTTCGTTCTTGGACGTCCAGACACTCTCAGTGTTTGCTGCACAACTGACAGTAAACTTATCGTTCTTCATATATACTGAACTCGGATAACCGGCACTGCGATAGACAATACGGAATGCAGTGCTGAATGCTTTCCAGAGAGAAAGCATGAGTCGTCGGATCTGCATCATTGTATCCGTCTTTGCTTCAAGACCCATAGAAATGATGACAGCAGTTGAACGTCCGACTTTCGGGTCGAAGTATTCTTCGAGAGTCTCACACGGATTCTCTTTCCACCGCGACCATCTGAAAGTTATTCCGTGTTCAGTCGTCATCTCGTTGTAATCACTGTCACGGTAATCTCCAATATAGATAATGAAGTCATGATTGAAGTCCTTTACTACCGGACACTTGTCTAACAGTGCAACAAGAAGCTTATGCAGTCTCTCCATTTTCTCAATATAGAAAGAGGGCTTCCGCTTCTTTGGAATCTCACCGGACTCAAAACGGAATACATACGGCCATGCACTGTCATCGCGTATATCCTGCACGGAAACAGAAGCAGACGCAATGTCGTCCTGCTCCAAATCATCTAAGAAATCTTCATTAATCCTCATGCTATATTTATTGTTGGACGTCTAACAAGAGACTTCCTGGACGTCTTCACGTTTTAATTCCTAATGCTTCTTAATAATACTTCATAATATTTAATAAATTTGCACGTTTCATTTTTTATGCTTATCTTTGCAGTGTCAAATTAAACATTAAACGATATGAACAACGAGACAACATTATTTAAGTGGACACGTGAAGATGGCAAGTACGTCATCATCGAGAATGGAAAGTTATCGGCACATAACGCTGATGGCACAGTCATCAATCCAGAAACAGACGAAGCAGCAGACTTGTTCATTGAAGCATCCATAGTTATGCGCACTGAGATTCCTATCGCAACTCTCAACGATGACGAAGACGAGGATTATAGAATTCGCAGAACAATAGATAAGCAAATTGATTATCTGATGAGTCCGTGTCGTGGCTTCGGAATGCATCACGGGTTTATGGCCGACTGTATGTTCGGAGGTCCGATGTCGATGTTCGCGACTACGATGTTCGGACGGCACCGCAGAAGTGCATATCTGAACCGCGACAGTAATGATGATATATCAGACAGGGAATACTTCTATAAAAGACGTAAAGCGATGATGGAGGATTTCCGCGAGTCAAGGCAAGAAGAGTACGACCGCGTAGCAAAGGAAAAGCAGAGAATTATCGATACTGCCATACCGTACGAAGCACCAGCTATATGCTCAGCAGACTTAATCACAGAATCCAACCGTGACTATCAGAAACAGTACGGAAGCACTGTTATCACAGCAGGTCACGACACAGAGAACAGAAAACTCTATAATATCATCGCTGAAGATGATAAATTCATTCTTCCCGAACATCAACTGGAAATCAACAGAATCACAGACGATTGCTTCCGTATAGCAGACAAGGACAACGTCTATTCGTATTTTGACATCCGTAAGAAACAGACATTATTCTCTGCTCCGGCAGGCAAGCGTATCTTCAGTGACATCAACAATGTCCTGTACTATGAGACAGACAACAACACAACAGTCTGTTACGACTACGACGGAAACAAACTTTCCGAGTTCACATCTGACTGGAAAGTCCGGAGTATAATCGGCGGACGTCCAGTCGTACACCGAGACTTGACAGAAGATGAGCAAAAGAAGTTCGAGCATCTCAACTATTGCCGCAACTATCTCTTCAACGTAATCCTCGAGGATGGAAGCCTGATGTTCGACCAGTGGCAATTCGACATATACGACTTCAAATATCCGAATCGTTTCACTACAATATCCCAGGACGGAATATGCAGTATCTATTCTACAGAAGACTTTTCTCGAATCTATATTTCGGAGAGACCTAGACGAATCAAGAGTAACTACTATTGGAGAAACAGTGATGAGAATCTATTCATCTTAAACCAGACTGTCGATTTCAATGAAACAGAAACAGGTATCATCGTCAATGTAGAGACCGGTGAGGTAATCTCAAAGGACGAATCCGGAAATCCGAGAGACTTCGAGAAAATCGAATATCCCAATCCGTATAACAACGGCAAGCACTGGAAGGCACTGCTGTCAGTCAAGACGAAGCGAATGGAGAGCATCGACCCTCTGACAGGAAAGAGAATCAGAAACTCAAGGAAACAATAACATATATTGGGACGTCTGCCTGAATACTCTGAAATCGAAACAGTTAGGCAGACGCCCTAATTCATCAGTAGATTTAATGAATGTCGAAGATTTACTTAGACGGTCACACAACAGTTTTATTTAAAGAACGTCCAGATATTTTAACAGTTAATAATTATTAAATATTTAAGTGTTTTCTTGCATATATCAAATATTATACCTATCTTTGCAATGTCAAACAAAACGTATAACATTTAAATTATGAAGACGTTCAATCAAATCAAAGAAAAGCAACACATTGTTCGCAAAGACAACAATGGTCAGGTTGAGTTAGCAACTGTTATGGGTATCCACGAAATCGGTACAGATTCTTTTATCTTCTCTGTAAAAGGAGTCATATCAAAGCAGCGTACAGAATTCAAAGCAGACGGCTCAGCAACTGAAGTCACTGTGGACGACTATGATAACGCATCGTTCTATGCTGACGTCGAGTGTCTCTCAGTCCGGAAAGATAATCCGAAAGACGATAATATATATTGTCTGAGTGTCAATAAGACGTTCCGTGATGAAAGTTACGGAGACCCTGATATCACATTGTGCAAGACTCAGGAAATTGCGCATCGTGAATTCCTTAAAGCTGTCGAATCTGAGCTCGATGAGTATATCGATGATGAAGACATCGACTACTTAAACGATGACCTGTTCGACAGTGAAAAACTCAAAGAAGGTGATGAACCAAAGACGCTGGAAGATTTGACACTCCAAGAGAAAATCGATTTATACAGCGAGCATCACTTCGACGTTTCATTCTCTGATGAGCCTGGACATGAATATTGTTCGTTTAGCACTAGTGATGAATCATCAACATCTTTCAGCATACAAGAAACAGAGATGATAACAGAATAACTACTACTGACTACTAACTATTATCTAACGAAGAATGGGAGCCTCAACTAAAGAGCCTCCCATTTTTTATTTCTAATAAAATAGCAGAACTTACAGGACGTCCGTCAGACGTCCTGTAAGTCTGTCTTTTGAAACTCACCAGTCAAGCGACCTATCCGAGATGACGAGATACTTGTAATAGCTGCACGTGTAATATCCGAACGTGACGTAATGCCCGTTAATCTCCTGGATATGTGCATCCTTTATATATGGATTATAATTATATGACCTTGCCGTCACATAAGTGATATCCCAGAGCATCTGCCAGCGGAACTTCTCATCATTGCGAGGGTCTCCGGAAACATTCTTCTTCGGGATCTTCACCAGGAGGTAAGGATCGTCCCAGCTCCACCATAGCATATACTCGTGGAGGATTAGCCTTGCATAATAGGCATCATTGCCTTCAAACAGTGCAATCTCCCATTTGAGAGATGATGCGACTGGCCATCCGGTCGGACCGACTGACACATCAAAACCAGTCTTGTATCCGTCATAGATGCAGTCGAGAGCCTCACTAACGTAGATATCATGCTCGAGAGGAACCATATTCTCAGCAGGCACTGAACGCGGACTGGAAATATGCTTTGGACCGTTCCAGCAAATGATTCCGGTTATCAAACCGAAAGCAGCAGCAATAGTGATTACTGCTAACAATGTCGTCTTTAATAATTTCTTCATAAGCAAGTTTTTATTTCTATTTATAAACGGGACGTCCTGGAAGTCCATTACTTCACTACGTTTTAATCTGGAAATCATAATGCACAGACGTCCCACTCAATTTCCGTACAAAAATGATGGACTTCCTGGAAGTCCTATCATTATTCACTCACTATATAATACCCGGACGTCCTGTAAGACTGTCAATAAATATAGCAAATTCAGAATCCATACAAGATTTCCAGATATGACCCAAGAACAGAAGCAGAAGATCTATGAAACGTTCATGAACAAGACGTCGAAGAAGCGAAGACTCAACGAGGACTTCCTGGACAACGTGTCTGCAGATGACATCAAGCGTCAGGACGACAGCCTCGAAAATCCGGACTACATCATGCAGGACGGACGTCCGGTCTCCGAACTTCTCAACGACTATATGTGCTGCGTCCACACTTGCATAAACTCCAATTTCATGGTCAGAATAAAAGCACTGTGCACCAGGCTCAGACAACTTACTGAACATCTTCCATTCAACCTGGACGTCAGTCCTATCATCATCTCGTACGGACTCACGGAAGACCAGTGGAGAAATGCAAATTTTGACACGGACTTCTTAACCTATGAGAAGTATCTCATGGGTCATACAGAAGACCAAGGCGGAAAGAAGCACGTCCATCTGTTCATGGGCATCAAACTGAACGGAGGACTGTCATACACTAAGGCATTTGATGTAGTCTATATGATTTCAAAGATTGTCTTCAGTGTCATCCCGATGGACGTCACTACGGAATTCGAGTTCATCTATCATGCATACTCATATGATATGTACTACTTCCAGAGAGACGGACGCTCACTCGTCATGAAGATGCGTGAAGCTATAGAATGTGTCACTGTCGACGAAGAACCGAACTCACATCCCATAGATTGTCTGACAGAACTCTTCTGTACAATATGCAACGTATCATATAGAGAATCATGGAAACTGCACAATGACGGCTACGAAGACTTCATCTATATGATGAGAGAGCATATGAGAAAGCGCTCAGCTTTCCGCTAAGACGAATTCTAATAAATTTCATACTTTTCTTGCGGGACGTCCGTCCAGTAATAACTACTTTCTCTATTTTTTCCAGGACGTCCCGTTTTTATATTGTTAAAATGTCAAGTTTAACGTAGCCTAATTTTTTATAATAGTAACTTAACCAAAATTAACTTTACAATTTTTATCTTAAATTTAAGTTAAAATAAGTCCTATTATTTATCATAATACAGATTATGTTGCAAAATAGTCAGATTTCATTAAGGACGTCTTAACATCTCTGTTAAAATGAAAAAGCGATCGTTAATTTGATTAACGTCTGTATTTCATTATAGCCAATATTTGAATATGCCTTCCGGATATTTAAATATCGACTCGGGATATTTAAATATGGTCAGCCGATATTTAAATATGGACGTCTATCATTTTTTTGTCCTACGTTCAGACTACATACTAAATGGTTTAAATTCATTTTTGATTGGACATCTCGAAAACATAAATTCCGTCGTCTTAAACTTTACGTTCCAACTACTTATATCTTTATTAAAAATAGAACCACGAAACATACAGTCCATATGTTTCACATTCGAAATATTCCATTCAGATATGTTTCCGTTAAACTGCGAATTCTAAAACATATATCTCATATCAGTAACGTTTGATACATCCCATTTAGAAATATCTCCGTCAAAATGAGTTCCGGAAAACAATCCAATCATATTATCTATATGAGAAACATCAATCCAGTTAAGGTTACAATTAATACCGTATGCATTCATTGCACTGTTTATAATTCGATATAAATCTTCAAATGAATTGACTTTATATATGGGTTCATTGACTGCGTTGAAATCTATATTAGTACCAATGCCAGCCATCAACCACTGGACATTCTGCCGGACGTCCATCGAAACTGTGCTGTCATCAATGATTTCATCATCAATGAAGTCCTCGTTGATTCTCGTTATAATGCTGCTCATATGATTTATTTATAAATGACATTTGGACGTCCAGGAAGTCCATCACTTGAACTTCTCTCTTATATATCCCTTGTAGACATACGAGCTCTTGTGACACTGTTTCCAGATTTCCCTCTTGTTCTCCTGGTCGAATTTGTCGACAGCATTGTGCGCTCTTGTCATCCGGTAATCCAGGTCTTCTTCTTTGGCATATGCTTCAGTCTCATACTTGTTCGTATAGTATCCGACTTTCTGGAAGAACGGACTTATCTTCATCCACGACCACAAATATCTCAAGTAGAACTTTATCCACGTCCCACAGTACTTCGCCTAGTCCAGATGGATATTCTCGTGATTCTCATCAGTATCACTCATCACTGCAGCAGAGCTATTCTCCCTGTATACACACTTTCCGCACCATGTCAAGTACTTGTAACCATTGAATGGGAAACAATGCATCGGCATCAACTCCAGTTTCTCGAAGTCACTCGGCTTGGACGTAAACAGCATCTTGCCTAACGTCCACACTTCTTTTATGAATCTGCACATATCAACATTCAAATAACGTTTGATATATTTATAATAATCGTGCCGGGAAAAATGCGATGTCTTTAGCGTCACATATAAACCGGCACAAATATTTATCTCTTTTTCCGAATTTTCTTGCTTTAAAGTTCGATTTCTGCTATAAATCGAGATAAATAGAAGAAAGAGATGCTTCTCATATAATAGTAATGACAGACGAGCAAAGATTACAGAAGAACAAACAAATAAAAGAGACGCGCAAGGCGACAGCCGAGCGCCGTCTGACTCAGTTCGCCATGACGTTCACTCTGAAAGTCAGGAATGAGAAGCGTAATATAAAGAACAAAGTCTTCAGCGAACTGCAGTTGCTGTTCGCAGAAGCAAAGTGGGTTCGCAACTCACTCATCGCTCAGTTAAATGCTGGAAGGAAAATTTCTGAATTCTCTTATAAAGATTTCAAGTCAGTCGTTCATTATGACAAAGACAAGAAAGAAATCGTTTCTGAAGTGAAGCAGTTAAGGACTTCGATGAGAGACGAAGTCGTCATCGAAGTCAAGAACAACATCAGAGCGCTCAACGCTCTGAAGAAGATCAGAAAAACAGTCGGCAGACTGAAGTTCGAGTCTGACCATAAGAGAATCCACCTCAGACAATACAGAGTCACTCATGAAATCACCAGTCAGAATACAATACGCATTCAGGGTCTCAGTCATGAAGTGCGTGTTGCCGGGCTGCGGCAACTGCGCACTCTTGACAAAGCCGGAATAGAATATGAGATAACGACAGCAGATATCATAAAGAAGGATGATGACTTCTATGTCAACATAACCGTCTTTGTCGACAAAGACGTCCGGAATGCATATCAAGAGAACAAGAGAAACAAGAGGAATGCAAAGAGAAAATACTTAAAGATTTATGATATAAATGCTCTCGACATGGGCTGTCTGAAGACAGTCACCGATGCATACGGCAGAGTCTATAACTCTACGGTTGAAGAAACGGAACGCCTCAAGAGGCTGCAACGGAAGTTGCAGCGTCAGAAAAAGGGTTCGAACAACCACAAGAAAACGCTCAAGCAGTTGCATAAGGAATACGAGAAAAATGATAATCTGAAAGAGCAGAAAGCAATAGAACTGGTTAATGAAGTGCTCGACACGACTAAGAAACTAATCATCTAGGATGAGAACTTGACTGGATGGAAGAAGAAGCACGGAAAGAAGGTTCAGCACGGCATCTTGGGCAGAGTGAAACAGCGCCTGATGCAATCAGACAAAGTACATGTCATCGGCAGGTTCGTGCCGACAACGAAGTTGTGCACGAACTGCGGACACATGCATTCTGCAATCACCGTGCGGGAGCGCACGTTCGTCTGTCCGAACTGCGGACATGACGACGGAGAGCGAGACACACACTCTGCAAAGGACATGATATGGCTCTATCAGAATCTAAAGAAATATATAGGACTGGACGGGTCCGAATTCAAGCGTTGTGAGTTCGACGAAGCGCTCAAAGAGCGCTTTGCTGGACGCTGACCAACGAAGCCGCCGGGTCATCAGCCTGGCGGAGCGTCACTCTGGACGTCTTTCTCAGATGTCTCTCATTTTCATGGACGTCCGATATTTAAATATGCTCTCCAGATATTTAAATATTGTCATCAGATATTTGAATATATGCAGGACAGACGTCCTCAATTCCTAATAAAGTATAAATATTCGCTTATTCTTATATGACATTCCAAAGTTTTTCTTATCTTTGCACTATAAAAGCAAAAAGTATATAATGACGCAACACGAGAGAATGTGGCAGATACAACGCCAGAAGGAATCAGACGCACGCAAGCGCATTACGGACTGGTTCAACAATCATCCTGACAAACAGCGCTGCAGTGCCTACTATGCACTCGCCAGAGGACATTTCATCAACGGCATCGAGAAGAACGAACGAGGAATCATCCAGATGAGAACAGACACAGGCGCACTGGTCGACCTGATGTATTTCGGGGCTGACGTCCTCTCCGGAGTCGTCTCTGTAATGGAACAATAACAATCAAACATAACATCATCATGACAAAGAAAGAACAGTTAATCAAGGTCATCTACGACAAAATCATGAAGTTCGGCTCCATTTCATCACGTGGAAACGAACTCTACACCCAGACTGCAGACCGTATAGAGAACAAGATTTACGTCCGTAAACTCCCGGTCTCCAATCTGCATATTCACGGGACGTCTGTTCGAATGCTCTCCATAGCATCAGACGACATGTCATTCTCACAGACAACTGTAGATGACGTCCGCATCGGATGCGAGAACCCTAGCAAAGTCTGGTCCAATGTCTTCGCTACAGAATGCGACGAAGTATTCCTTAGTACAATCATTTCAGCCATTTAGTTTTAGATTTGACCATTGCTTTTAATCATTGAGGGACGTCTTGCCGGACGTCCCATTTTTCTTTGTAATGTCGTTTTATAAAGTGTGATTCTAACATACTTATATACAGTGTGTTAGAGAGAAATATTCTAAATATCCGGAAATTGACTAATATAGAGATTTTAATTTACTGAGTAAATGAATGCCGGACGTCCTGGAAGTCCTTCACTTATATACTTGGACGTCCAGTTTCCATTCTTAATCATCATCGAGCAGTCTGTCCAGGTCATCATCGTCATAAATCTCCTTGCCGTCAACTCCGACATTTCTCTTCTTATTACGGACGTCTGCTCTCTTCTTATCAGCGTCCAGCAAATCACCGATTGTAGTCTGTTGAGAATCTTCAGAAGATGCTGCCGGACGTCCTGGAAGTCCATAGTCTCCCAACAAGTCTACTTTCTTGCCGATGACTTCTTCACCTTCCAGTCCACCGTTCACAATCTTCTTACCACGAGGACGTATATTCTCCGGATGGTCTCTGACCCCGCCGGTATACTTAGCAGACTCCGCAGCAATACGCTTCTTCTCTTCTTCAACGATCCACTCAGTCTCTGCCTGGTAATCCTTGATGTATTTCCAGATAGCATTCATCTTATCGTCCATGTCAATACACTCGAACTGAACTCCGTATACATCTCCGATTTCACCACAGACACACTTCCTTATCTATGTCTGATATATTCCAAGCTCATCACTCGCCTGCTTGATAGAATTGAATACAAGTATCGTCGGCTGTAACTGACCCTGCTTCAAAGGCAGTATCGCTTTAACCTTGATAGCCTTATTCTTCCTTCTGTCCGGCTTGACTGTCATTATAGCGTCCTTGTCTATACGGATTGCCCTCAGTCTCTCCAGTAATAACTCCCTTTCTTCCGGAGTCAGCAACTCAACCTTAATCTTTCCGTTCTTATATAAAGTTCGTCTCTCACTCTCAATCTGAGTCTGCTTTCGCTTCTCTATCCTTTTCTGATTGATTATCTTCGCATCTTCCTGATCCTACAATACCTGTAAATGCAACTTATGAACATCATACAGTATCTGAGTCTCCGTATTCCACAGTTTCTCGACTATTATCATTATCATCTCATTCCGGCTGCATTCCTTGACGTCCTTCTGTAACTCAGTATTCTCCATGATACCGTTTGTAGAACCGACATTATAAGCATTGGCAAACCAGTCAGCAGCAGACTGCCGGTTCTCCTGGACGTCCTTCCTCTATTTCTTTATCTTCTCTATGTAACTGTATGAATACGTCCCGTCCTCATTCTTATGTTCTTTGATGTCGCCTAATATGATGTCTTCAGGCATCTTCATATCCGGATTCTCAGTTATCTTCTTCAAGAGTCGATCAGCCCTCTTCCAAAGTGTAATCGGAACCATATAGAACAATGACTCTCCACTGTCGAATATTCTCAGTACAATCTAGAAGTCCTTGTCTATAGGACGTCTGTTTCTCTTCGATACTAATAATGTCTTGACGACCTTTCCAAATTCCTTCCACTCGTCCGGCATATCCAACGCATTCACACTCTCGAGTTCTCCGGACTTCTTAGCCCAGATATACTCCAATGCTCCAATCTTCCTGTACTGCCACTTCAGTTCCTCATTCATCAACTCAACCGGATTGCTCAAGTCAATGGACTTCCTGGAAGTCTGAACATTATCATATCTGTCTGCAAACTCCTGACTTCCTGGACGTCCAGCATTATGCTCATGACTGTCTAACTTTCCAATCTCATCTATGAACTCAGGTGGGTAATTGCTGCCGGACGTCCTGAAGAACGGACTCGAGAACCTGGCATCTCCACGCACACCGTCCATTACAAATCCAGCTAGCATCCTTGCAACTACAGTCTCAGCAATGTTCTCTATCCTCTTCTCCATATTAGGCGTCAAGTCTGCACTGTAGTTTCCTATAGTAGCACCCTTAGCCTTCATCTCATAGTAAGCACGTAGCATCTCACTGTTCTTTATGAACTCCGGGTAATAATGGTTCAAGACGTCCTTCGGTGTTATGACCGGAACATGCTTCTCATTCAAGTGTGCTGCACCCACACGCATAGTATCCAGGTTTGTGAATCTGTTGTCTGACATATCACCGTTCTTATGGACGATTACATGGTTCGACCAGTCCGGCTCATTGACCGGATTCTGAAATGCTGCATAAACCAAAGTATCCAGCGGAATACGACAGCCGTCTATATAGATGCTGACTGATCCGTCTACTTCTTTCACAGCCTGAGCACCCAAGCGGACGTTTCCCTTGTTAGACACCCATACTATACAGTTCGGAGATAAGTTCGGAACCTGTCTCCAGACTTCACGCTCTTGCTCGTATGCTTCTCTGTCTGCCTGCTCCTGCTTTGTCGGACGTCCAACACGTCGCTTGCTCTTGTCTGGATAGAACTCCATGTTCGGCGTCCCGTCTGCATTGCATATCGGCTGACCCAGCTGTTCTATAATCGGTGTATCTTTCTTCTTTCTTCCCATATTTTTGATGGACGTCCTGGACGTCCTGTAAAAATTCGCTTGAGAAATTTTTAGCTTTAATTATTTTCTTTTAACAATTTTTAACACTTCAAATTTTTAACATTTTTTATTTTTATTTAAGATATTTTGGGTTGACGTCCATTTCCAGACGCATTTGACTTCTGTTCGAAGTAAAAATACGCTTTAATTATTTATTGAAAATATGCTCAATTTGTATATTTCGTTTATTTTTGAAATACTATTTTTTGAAGAAAATTATTCAATGAATATATATAATATATTCATCACATATTTGAATTTCTGCGAATAATTAAATATTTTCTTCGAATTATTTTTTAATTCAAATGCAATTTATTTGAGAATATTCAAATATCGGTCAATATTTAAATATGGGTAAGACGATATTTAAATATGGCAATGAAGAATATTCAAATATCCATATTATATTTCCGAACATACAACGTTCGGGCCCGATTTTATAATAGAACTTTTAGAGAAGTGGCTGAGTTTCAGTCACTTCTTTCTTTATGCCTAGATGAAACTTATCTGTATCGGGCGCGACAAACATAAGTTTTTAAAGACATATGAGTTTTAATACAATTAAAGTAAACAACACTGATACTAATTACACTCACAGTATATTTGATATAAGCGAGTACACCGGGAAAACATACGAGACCCTCTCTGATGCACTCGCAGATGTCCCGGACGGGAAAAAGAAAGGAGGAATGACTGTCAGTTTCGTATCTACTAGTGACAATAACTATATACAATGTAGGTTAATGGCTCAGAACTTTACTACAGATACCACTCAGTGGCAAGGGTGTGATAACAGTTCTATTGTTTTTTCTGGAAAAGAATTGATTACAACAGATGAATTGTATTATAATAATGTTTTTAATGTTCCTTATACTTCAGCAGATTATAGAATAAACATTGATGGAAATTTTGGTACATATACAAGTTATCGTCATATATATATACCTGTTTCTAAAGATGAAAAGTATTTTATTAAAGGAATAGATAATTATGTGCTTAGAATTGCTTTTGCAACAACAAACGAAGCAACTGCGGGAGGTGTTATTCCAGTTGTTTCGGGTACGATGATTTATGAAATACCCGCAAATAGGGATGTATGGGTAAAGATTCCAGATACTTGTACTTATTTATTACTTTGGAGAAATGATGCTGGAACAGGATTCAATATAAAGAAGCCAAGAGGTGTTGATACAAAGCCTATTTCGGGGAGCAAAAATTTTGTTGAAAGCGATGGAATTTATAAAGAAATATTTACTTCATCAGAGATTCTTAACAATAAATTAGGAGGAAACTTTCCGCAGAATGGATTTATTAATACTACAGGGGCATTCGTGTCTAATAGTGGTTTTTGTGCTACATTAATGATACCAGTCTCTCAAGGAGAAAATTTCTGGTTTATAGGTGGGATAGGAGCTAGTGGAATATGTGTAGCAGGGTATTCTAGTGATAATTATGCCTCATATATTCAAACAATTCTTCCCGGAAATAAAAGGTATATGACATTAGAAAAGTTTGTCATACCAAGTGGAGTTAATTATATTTGCTGTTGTTCAAGACTCATAGATAATCATATTATCTTAAAAGATTCTTTATTAAATCAAAAGATTGATTTAAATTCAAACTTAATTTTAGACCTTAAAAGTGGTTTTGGATGTAAATTTCCTTTAAGTGGATTTATAGATGCTTCAGGTGGTTATCAAGCATATGATTTATATCATGCAACTGAATTTATTAGCACTATTGAAGGAGAAAAATATTATTATATCGGAGGAACAGGGGTTTCTGCTTTGGCTGTAGCAGGTTATTCTGACACAACATTTGTTCAAGCAATACTTGGTGCAAATTCAAATTATCCAACGGTTGTTGAATTTACGATACCGCAAGGCATTACACGCATTAGAGCATGTTCAAAAAATGAGTATGCTTTCTTGTTAATTAGGAAAACAGAGTTATTGAACAGGTTTTCATCTTTAGTTCAATCTCAAATTCTAAAAAACGAGTATTTTGGAAAGACTATAAATTGGCTTGGTGATTCTATTACAGCAGGAACATTTGACAATAAAGTGTGCAGTTATTTTGGATTGAATGAAAATGATTATGGTATCGGAGGTTCTACTATTGCAGCAAATAGTGGAGATACTCGTAATTCAATGGCAATTCGTTACGCAAATATGGAAAATAACGCTGATGTCATTGTGGTTTCCGGTGGCACTAATGATTACCAATATAACTGGACTCCATTTGGGCAACTTGGCGATAATACGGTTGATACATTCTATGGAGCGCTTGATGTGTTGTGTCGTGGGTTAATTGCTAAATATCCTAATAAGTTAGTATTCTTCACAACTCCTATCAAGCGCAATCAAGGTGCTACTTCAAGCGAAACAAGACCACTTGATACTGCTCAAGATGTACAAAACAGTCTTGGCAAGTATCTGTCTGATTATGCCCATGCTATAAAAGAGGTTTGTGCTAAATATTCTATACCAGTATGTGATTTGTATTCTGAAAGTTATCTTAATCCTAATATGACAGCACAAGCAGGATATTTCGATGGAGCTGGAACTCATCCAAATAATACTGGAACAGATATGATGGCAAGGAGGGTAAGAGGGTTCATGAAACAACTTTGTTAACATACTTATTGTAATAAGTAGGTACTAATTTATCAAATAAAGCGTCTCTAAATAGGGGACGCTTTATTTTTAATATTTGCACTCTGGCTCTAACTCTTCTTTCAAGTGCTTCACACACTCACTAGCAAGTTTAACAGCATGTTTCGCCATCTTGTCAGCAAAGACGTCTGAAGCGAGTTTCGAAACTACGGACGTCTCGCGTTCAAGTAAGCCCTATAGAGCAAGTCCGGTGATGTTAATCATCACTGAATCCCAATCAATCTTCTTCTCTTCTTCCATCTTATCAAATATATTGTATCTGCTGGTTAAGCAATGCTTGATATGTCGACGTGACGGTGTCAGTGATAGTGTGTGAAGATGGAATCTTCAGGTCGCATTGAGCAGCCATTGTCATCAGTAGTCTGTATAACGCCTTTCCGTTGACAGCAATCTCTCCAGGAGTGTCACCTTTTATCTGGACGCTATCCTTGCCGTTCAGAGTAATCGTATTAGCTTCTACTTTCACAGTAGAGTCACTTGTGATGTTAATCTGCTGCGGAGCCTGGATGTCTATCTTGCCGTCGCTGAGTTGTATCTGTACGCCGCTTGACTCGCTTCCGTAGTGGATGGTGATGTTATTGTCTGGAGTAATCTGTATGAAACTTCCTTTGTAGTACAGTTGTAAACCTGTGCTGTTTCTATACAATATACTAAGGTCGCTTGCAGAGTCATATAAGATTGCATGAGAGCCTTCGTAATCCTGCGCAAGTTCTTCAGCGAGTTTGCGGTCGATACGGTTAGCAGCCATCCACTCGATGCCGTTGACGTCTCCTGGAGTCTTGAACTTCAGTCGGACTTTCGCACCGACACGAGGAATAGAGATACAGCCACCACCATCTCCAGAGAAGAACGGACTTCCAGCATACGAAATCCAAGGCAGCTGGTCAGTCTCGATATTCTCGTCCAGCACACCCTTAATCCTCACCTTTATTCTTCCTGAATAAGTCGGGTCGTTTATATCGACGACTGTCCCGGTGACGACGCCTTTGAATTTCTCTTCGCTATTCATTCAAATATTAATAGTTTAAACCAAGTTCTCCGCAGATAGCAGCAATCACCAAACGAGATGTCAGCAAGTTACCGAGCACACCGTTCTCCTGAATGCCTAAGCACTTGCACATTGCCTTTCCAATTGCCGGACCCACCATTGCACCAGCAGATGCTGCAAGCAGACCAGCGAAGATACCCTCGTCCATCAGTTCATCGGGACTCACACCTTCCTTACGAGCCTCTTCTACAGACTCTACGATGTAGTCATAGACCTTCTTAGTGTTCATGATTTCTTCGGCTCTGTAACCAGAGAGGTCGAGTCCCTCAAACAATGCAGTATATTCTTTATCCATATTATCTTATAAAATGACGTTTGTTATATTTATTCTTCGTCAATAACGTATCTCACTCTTCCGATGATACTTTCTTTGGGTATCATAAAGTAGTGATAGCGGAACGAATAGTATGCACAAGCAACTGCAGCATGATGATGGTCGCATTTTACTAATTGATTATCACGGACGATTCGTCTCTGATAGTTGCTACATAGCGTGTTCCAAAAGACTTGGTCGAGTCCAGGTAACAAGCCTTTATTCTCTTGGTAAAAAGTCGGACGATTAGAGTGATATTCTTCATCAGAAGGCTGTATATCGAAATAGCAGCAGAACTTTAACATATTCTGCTGTGTCTGAGATAACTCTGTGTTTAATAAGACAATGGGCATATTGTCAACCAGACCGTTGACAGGTTCTACTATGACAGTGTCGTTGTCCTTGATGTTCCATCTGTTCAGACCGTCTCCACGTACACTGACACGTTTCCAGTCATCAGGTATTCTCACACGATGTCCGTCAGTCTTTATATAAGTACCTCCGTCTGCGAGTTCACGCAGCCAGTTGAAGAATCTATTGAATAATAAAGCCATACTATATAATTCGCACGTTAAAACAACTATCGCTAGTCAGACTAATCCTAACCGAATGAGACTACTCGCTTCTTCATAGGATATTTCAAGTCTCCGTATACTTTCTTGCGTTCACGGTAGTGCTGGTAAGAGTAGTTGTAATAAGACTTACCGACGTCACCTCCGTAGCGAAGGTCGTCTACGATGTCATAAAGGACGACTTTATCTTTTCCTTCGAACAGACGGAGTCCACGGCCGGCGACCTGCGTCATCAGATTGGACGACTTGGAGAAACCTCCTGTGAAGAAGATATAGTGCAGTCTCTTGATGTTTGTACCCTCACCGAACGTGCCCTGAGATGCTACACAGATTGCACGCTCGTTAGATTCGACTTGTTCTTTAATCCACTTGCGGTTCTCTACAGGTGTATTTCCGTCTACATAGAATACAGGAGAATCGCTGTTCTCCTTGATATAGTCATAGAGTTTGCGACCGTATCCATTCTTGATGTCAGCAAACAGGACGAGTGCATTGCTGCCGTCACGAGTCACTCTGATAATCTCCTCACAGATGTACTTCAGACGTGTATACGAAGAGTTAATCAGTAGTTCCTCTGCTTTCAGTACTTTGCTTCCTGCTGTCGGGTCGTCTGGGTTCTTTGTCATACGAAGTGTCCACATCTCCTGCTTCTGTTTTTCTGAGGCCCAGTTCAGGACCAGGAACTCCACTTCAAGCGGAGTGCCTTTCTTCTCTTTGATAAGGTCTTCCGGTGTGTATGTATAGACAGTTCCTCCGCCTATGTATGAGCACAGACTCAGGTATTCGTAAGTGTCTTCTTTCGGTATGGTTCCGCTGACGCCTATGCAATATCGGAGATTAATTGCCTTTGTGATGATATTGATACAGGACATTGCATTGGCGTGGTGAGCCTCATCGATGATACAACCACCGAAGCGGTGCAGATATTCCGGCTTCTTTGTCCTTAATGATTGATATGTAGAAACGAGTATACGGCAAGTGTCCGACTGTTCTTTCATCTTCTTTGCCATATTGGAATACAGCACGCCGATGTCGAGTTTTATCGGATTGGCAAGCCAGCTGTTCGTCTTGACGAACTCGTCTGCAGTCTGGTTCACCAGGTCCTTGTTCGGGACGATGACTACAAATCGCTCATCTGGTTGCAGGAGATTGTGAGTCTCCAAGTAAGCATAGATGATGAACGAGATGAGCGTCTTACCGGCTGAAGTAGAGATACTGCCGAGACAACGTCTGAACTGCAGGAGTTTGTATGATGCGTCTCGCTGATAGTTATAGGGACGGAAGTCGAACGGTTTGCCTTCAGAGTCATAGCCGATTGCTCCGTCAAAAAACGTGTCGAGCCACTGGTCGAATTGAGCACGGTCAAACTGAAATTGCATGATGTATGATTGCATGTTAGGTGACAAGTCACATCGCATGTTGCACACCTTGCATATCTTTATAATAGTAATCCAAAGCCCGATTGGGACGAGGTTCGCTACGTCAGAGATGAATTTTCGTTCTGTTATGCGTACGTTAGAAATCTTCTTCAACAGCCATGCATTAGGTATCTCTTTCGTCAACGCTGTGGTGACAAGAGAGATTTCCTCAGGCGTTCCGTAAAGCGCCATGAACCTTTTGCAATCTGTTATTTCTACGTACATAATATTACTTTCTACTTTATTATACAGATGATACTATATTTATTCTCATTTTCTCCTAAAGTTATTTAAAAATAATGTAATTTGAAGAATAAATTTCATGTTTCGTGTATAATATTAAAAAGAATGTGTATATAAGATGAAGAAACCGTTAAAAGAATATTGTATATTCCCGGAGCATATAGAAGCATGTCATTTCACTAAAGAAGAGTACGAAAATCTTTGGTGGGATATTGATGAGTATCCAAATCGAGACAATGAAGATAGTCTTGTCGATAACTACTATTGCTTTGACTGTATGTACGACACGAACGACCCAGGTTTGATTAGTGGGAAGTGTACAGAGAAGTATTTGCTTAGCATATACGATGAAGAGACGTTGGAAAAATATCCACTAGTGAAGCGATTAGTTGAGACGAATCCACCAGAATATAATCCTGAGATTCACTGCAAACGTCATATGAGTGAAGAAGAAATCAAAGAAGCGTTATCAAATTTAAAGACATGCTAACTTATCAACAAAAGCGTTCTCTTTATGAGAGCATCATGCAGCAGATTGCTCCTATAGTGAAGTCGTCTATTGAGCAATTTTGTTCCCAGGACGACTGTCAGATGTTCGTAAAAGAGCAAGAGCAGTTGGACGTCGAACTCGACAAGATATATCAGAATTTTAATGAAACAGTAAGTCATCTAACACAAGAAGAAATTGATCATATGTGTGTTGACTATAGTGAGCGTTATCAAACTTGCTGCAGTACATTTCCTAAGACGACAATACAAGAGATGTTTGGTGCTTATAGCGACGAAAAGAAACGTCATCTTGATGAGGTGTTCGATAACGAGAGAGATTTCCAGTTAGAATTCTCGAAGATTAAGAAGACTCTTGTTAACACATTCGGAATGTATGAGGCTTATGTTGAGTTATACAATCCGTTCGGACACGGAACACTCGCATTCATCAAGCAACCAGTTGATAGCAAATTGTCTGACAGAACTATCATTTCTACTATTGTTCCAGTAATTAATCGCAATCTTCCGTTCTTGATTGAGTTCATGAATGCTAATGGTTATTATCTGATTCGTTGTTCATTAGGTGAAGATGTAGTTCATTATCCAGAAGGAGGAACGACGTTGATGGCTAATATGTGTTTTGCTCGAAAGTATCCAGTAGATGTATCTAAAATCGTTTCAACAGCAACGTATCTATATCATATTACGCCAGAGAATAAGGTTAATCAGATAATGAGTAACGGACTTGTGCCAAAAGCGAGAGTGAGTTCATATTCAATCTTGAATACAGATATTCATTATCCCGCTCGGACGTATTTTTTCTGTGGTGATTCTGATGAAAAAGCGATTGCATATGCAAAGAAAGATATGCGACCTGGAAAATATCATTTGCTGAGAGTAGACACAAAAGACTTGTCAAAAGGACTTCCTGTATATCCTGATCCTCTGTTGAGCGGTGCTGCAGTCTATCTTGAATTCGTCATTCCGGCTCGATATATCACAGACGTTAGAGGTTTCGTTGTATCTTGACGAATTTACTGAAGCACTGTATAATAAGTAAACGACACATATTTAATATGAGCAAATATAAGATTGTTAATAAGTAGAGTGGAAAGTCATTTGCAGTAGAGAATGTGAGTACGTTCTTTTCGTGCACGAGTCCGTTTAACTTCAGACGTGAAGTGACGCTGAAAGTCGATGACTGTGCAAAAGCAGAAGACGTACTGAATTATAATAAGTTGTTTTCTAGACGTGATTTAGAAGATCTTAACAGCGTCGTAGTATTATATGAACTTGAACCAGATGGTGGAGAGATTAAAGTAATAGAATTCTATGCAGCGTCTATTTGTGATATTAATCACGAATCTAAAGAATGTCTTATTAATTTTGAATCAGAGATGTTCTATATGGAGACAGAACTCGCATATAAAGAATATGCTAAGTACAAGAAAGCAGAAGACGTCCAGAAGCAATTGATGGAGTGGTCTAAAATTGGAATGATTGGAGCAAGAATATGAAGACAAATTTCGATAGCATTAATTACATCATCAAGAAATTGGTAGAGTATCAAATCAAGCAATGGTGCTCAGACGTTCATTACGACCGTAGTATGAAACTGTTGCCGTTGCACGCATTGTCTATAGCAAAGCATGTTGCGACGGACATCGGATATGACATACGATATGAACACAGTAGAATAAAGACTATTACAGCGCATATGCGTCCTTATTATAATATTACAGAATTGAATGAGACAGCAGCTCATGATATTCCGTTTATAATAGAAGATTGGGAGCACAATAATCCTTCTACAGACTTTATGAAACGCTATGTTATTGAAGACGGAGAGAAAGTAGTGAAGTTCGTCGGCAGTAATTACTTTAACGAGTATGGACGCGACAGTATCATACTCTTTCTGATGGAGCACGAATATAATCCTTTGAGAGATGGCAAAGTCGATAAAGTTCGTTTTGATGAAGATGAACGCATTGTAAGTGGACGTTGCATTGCTGCAGTCGAAGTCAAGCCTTCTATATACGGATGTAAGTTCTTGAAGAACGATGGTACTGACAACATAGATGAGAATTCTACTTGGGACGTTTTCCGCAAACGTTTCGGAGATTTGATTAAAGACGGACGTTCAGAATCTTCAGCATATAAAGACACTGTGCTGGACGAATGCGTCGCCTGGAACATCAGTTGTTGTGAGACTGTTGTAGCGCTGTTCCAACAATATGCGTTAAACAATTTAAATGACCGCCACTTCATGAATACGCTTGTTCACGGTTTACCGGAATTTGCAGTGTTCAAAAACGCTGATGACTTTGAACTCTATGATGAGAATATGAAGAAAGTTAAGAACTTCAAGCAGTCTTTAACTTGGCCGACAATGATGAAACTATAATCAATTTATATAACTATGAGAGAACAGAAATCAAGTTTATTGGAACGTCTTAAGATTTGCTGGAATGTTTTAACGCTTAAGAATTATGTATATTTTGGATTGGGAAAAGATCCAATTATATGGAATGAAGACGATACATACAAAGAATTAAAGAGAAATAAATTTAGTTGTTTCTCTTGCATTTCTAATAATTATAAGTTTATTGCTTATGATAAAGAAACGAATCTTCATGATTTTATGTGGATGTGTATAGAGAAGTTTGCTAAACAAGCACAAGAAGGAAAGTATTAATTAAGATTATGAAGAAGCCCGAAAACATTTATTATAAAGCATCGATTCAATACGAGTCAGAAGGAGATTTGTTGACGCAGATATTGTATATCACTGAAGGTCCGGTTTGGAAATATTTCAGTGAAGCAGAAGGCGATGTCTACGATGAAGATGACAAGTGGTATTGGATTTTTGATGAAAACGGAAAAGATGCTTACATTGGTGACGGCAATCGTTACTTCATGGAAGCGATGAGCCATGTGATGCTGTTGAAGAATATTAAGAGCGAAAAGTATGAAGTTAAGATTGAATTAATAGACTGGTCAGAACTTCCTGAACTTTATCAGAAGCGAGTAGATGTCTATAGATGGTTGAGCGAACATCCCATCAAGTTCTATGAATATCCAGAGAGCAAGTTTATAGAAGTGCATCGTTCTGAAGTTCCAGATAGAATTCCAGTAGAACGTTGGCTCTTTAACAATAGTCAGCCATTTGACTTAATATTCGAGTACACAGATAATGTCGATGAAGCATTCGGGAAACATAAGAACGATAATGGTTTATACTTGAAGACTATGTACAAGGCATGTCCGATATGTGGTTCGAAGAATATCTCGAATACTCCTTATAACAATCTGTGCCCAGAGATGCTTGCTGGAAGTTCGGGCACAGACGATGTCTGTCAGGATTGTGGGTATCATTATCGAAACATTGAAGTTATGTCTTGAAAATATAATATAAGAATAAAGAATATGGAAAGAGAGAAATTAACAAAAACGACATTTAGTCCAGGAGAGATACTGTCAGACGGACGTCATGCTTTCATCACTGACGGTCGTGGAAACGCAGACGGTCTTGGAGTATTAATCGGATTCACAAGCGGGAATCGTCTGTGCCGGTCGTCCGGCGTGAATAATTACTGCAAAAGCGGGAAAGTTTATTTGCCTACGCAAGAAGAAATTGAAGAACTTTTTAATGCAATTCGTCACGAGAAAGATATACCGCATTATAGCTGTATTCCTTGATAAATACCGTTATGAGACAAGGTGCAGAATTTTTTTGGAGTCATCATAATCGACTCAATGAGAGCATACGTTCGTGTATACTGACAGAAGAGCAGCATCGTGTTTAGATATTTAACGATGCTATACCGGACATTACACAACAAACAGTGCAGTATATTCAGTCAGACGGACGTCCTGGAGAACTGTATACTGGTTATGCGTTCTATCCAGGTGACGGGCATGATGCTAAGTGTGAGAAAGTAGACGATCCGCAAGCGGGTGTTTCAGTTAAATAGAAACATTTCTATCCGATATATCTGAAGTTTATAGATATTGATTTAGATTTACCTTTGGTTGTTGAACACAAAGATTATGAACCAGAACGTATAGTTATAGTTGTCAATATTTTATTCTTCAAATATAATAGTAAACCGGAAAGGTGGATAACTCGGAAATTGAAACATGAATTGACGCACGCAAGAACGTTATATTCTAAAGTAGATATAGCGTTGCATAAAGCACGTAAGTATCAGACTAATGATATTGATTATGATTTTAAGACAGATAATGAGCGTTTAAATACGCAAATATATAAGTTTGTGGGAGATGTTTTGTATGTGTTCTCGCCAACAGAGATGGATGCTAGGTTGAACGAAACAGTACAAAAGGTGCACGATATGAGTATTAGCGAACTGGGAGTCCCACCTTCAGTTAGTTTGTCAGTTTCTGGTTTTATTTCAAAACTCATAGTCGACCCAGAAGATGAAAACGGTATCCAATATATGCATAAAATAGTTAATGCTGCAGATGATCCGTACGGAGATACTATGATGTTGGGTTACGCTGTTGTAGGATTGCATCTGAAGAGAACTCGTCGTCATAAAGACCCGTTGCTTACAGAAGTATTTGTTAAGAAGTGTTTCGATGAAGTTAGACATATGGACGTATAGACATCAAACAAATTATTGGGTATTGTTTATGCTGTCGGTGATTCATTAGAGAGAATATTGTGGGACTTCGAGAAGCGCATGTATGATGCAATCTTCACTGAGTTGTGTGAACGGGGTATCTTGTGATTCAAATTATTAAATAAAGAAAATAATGATAAAGAGCAACTTTAAACAGTTGCTCTTTTAATTTAATTAACAGATAAACCATAAGACATTCTCTTCTTTACTCTGTATAATTAGTAAACGATTAATACTTTTAATTATGATTACCAGATATCCATTACAGATTAAAGACGTTTTGTACTCAGAGCATCTGTGCTGTTACCCCGCAGAAAATCAAGCAGCAAAGATATATGCTAAGTTCTTGGCTGAACATCCTGAGTTCACATCAAAAGACGTTGATATGTATATCGAACGTGAAGAAAGAGAAGAAGACCATTATGGAAACGGTGGTGGCGTCGATGAAACTTGTATCATTTATAAGCGTCGAGAAGAGACGGCAGAAGAGTGCGCAGCACGTGTTAATAAAGAAGAACAAGAAGTCATTCAGAAGTATTCTAATGATTTGTTCTTTTTAGCAAGAAACTTTAGTCACGATTTGCTCGGACGCTATATTGATGCTGAGAGTGATGAGAATAAAAAGAAATGCTGCGAAATTCTTTTTGATGTGTTGAAGAATAAACTTAAAATATAACTTATATGAAAGAGAATCGATTGACATATTATCAGATTTGTAGTCTTGTAGCACAGAAGTTGCCTATCCCGAAAGGATACAACATCAAGTATTCTTGTGGGTTAGAACCTCGAAAAGTCATTGATGAGACATTAGATGATGTCAATAATACTATATACTATCAGCGCAATACATTTCCGTTTCCTGATCAAGTAAAGATTTGTGGAGAGCAGAAAGTCGTAATACCTCAACCGAAGTGTTATGATGATGAAGTAGATAATTCAGAAGATGATTTAGTAGATTTCGGAGATGTATATATTCAAACAGAGTTCTATTTGTCGGCTTTGAATTTTAAATATAAATTTGAAAGACAAGCAGAAGTAACTCGTAAATTAAATGAATTGACAGATTCTGTGAGTAGCGCTCGAGGGTATGTTCGTAAATCTGATTTTACGTTTGATGTGAACATTAAACTTACAAATGAGACGTTGTCTATTAAAGATGCAATGCCAGAATCTGCAGATTTTGGAAAAATGAACAATGATGACTATATTACAGTCAATCTAAAATATGATTATTTTTCAAAAAATTAAACATTAACGAACATGAGACAAGACACGATTAATGCTCTTAATGACTTCAAAGAAAGTCTTTTGAGAGAACTCAATGAATATTGCAAGATAGTTTCAAAGACGGCTGACGTCCAGTTGAAGTACGAGAAGAAACATCCGGATGAGGCACATTGCCTTCCAGCATCAATGATGTATTTCGGACAATATTACGGATATAACGGCGCACGTGATGTCGTTAATGAAGTATTCGAAGAGTTTATGGATCAACCGGAAAAGATTTCGGATGATGAGTTGTTGCGTATGGCTAGTTTGTAATATGAACAAAGAGATTTTCAAACCTGGAAATTGGTACGTGTGCATCCAAGATGCTGAGACAGAAGTGCGAGACGGTTGGATAAAAGACCTCGAAGAAGGTCAGACGTACTACATGTCTGAAGAACCTAGCGAGTTCATCAGCAAGGACGGTGATTATGAACATTATATATTCGATTATGAACGTCCGATTGAAGAGTATTTACGTCCCTGGACGTTAGAAGATGCTGAACCAGGTGACATATTGAAAGTAATCATCGATGGAGAGATGTACTTAGTTGTCTATAATGGTCTGAGTGATGAGCGTGAGACAATGGAAGGTGCTGAGTTTCGTTGGATAAAAGTCAGAGACGGATACTACAATCGAGAGCGTGAGAAATTCTACGACAATCCTCATTCTATGTTCGCACGTCATTATGAGAAGAAGAAAGAGTGGAACGAGGGAGAATGGACGCCAGCCACAGAATACGAAAAGACGATACTGTTCCGATATGCTCGATTAGAAGAATACACGTTCGACTACGAAAATCGTGAGTTCCATAAGATGACAGATGATGAAATCGGAAATGTTCATGTTCCACTTAGTAAGGCTGTGCCTTGGTTAAAGGAACATGCTGGAAATTATTCTACTTATGCGACTGACAGATTCATTCGAGATTTTGTAAAAGCAATGTTGGACGAAACGAAAAATAATGATTAAGAATATGGAGAA